>Ga0172381_10003291_pt1 | contig 17208 bp, 21 predicted proteins | sample Leawel6488metaG_FD_119754 | JGI IMG/M metagenome (GOLD analysis project Ga0172381, IMG submission 119754) | Leachate microbial communities from a municipal landfill in Southern Ontario, Canada - Leachate well 64-88 metaG | ecosystem: Engineered > Solid waste > Landfill > Unclassified | place... | reverse complement strand
GAGACGCCACCGCCGCCACCGCCGCCAGAGCCGCCCCAGCCGCCAGCGCCGCCAGCGCCGCCAGCGCCGACAGCGCCGCCAGCGACGCCAGAGACGCCAGCGCCGCCAGCGACGCCAGAGACGCCCTAGCCGCCCTATCCGCCATCAAAGCCAGGGCCGCCCTAACCGCCAAAGCCGCCATAGCCGAAAGAGCAGCCAGAGACGCCAGCGCCGCCAGCGACGCCAGCGAAGCTAGCGCCGCTATAAATAATTTTGCGCGATTTATTACTAATACCTACCATTGGTGTTCGTGGGATTTGTCATGGATTGCAACAACATTTGCAGGTGCAGATAATAAACCAAATTTAATTTGGGCAGAATATATATATCACGCGTTTTTAAATGGATGTTGGTTTTTGTATTGGACGTCAGACACGCTGTATTGGTTTGCTAAACCGAAAGTTTATACGAAAAAAATAAATGGAAGGAAAATTTTACACAGAGATGACGGCCCCGCATTAGAAAGTGACTGGGCTGATCTGTATTTCTTAAACGGTATTCCTATCACTGCCGAAATTGTCATGACCCCGGCTGAACAATTAAATCCGGAACTAGCATTAACGGAAAAAAATGCTGATGTGCAACGCGAAATCATCCGCAAAATCGGGGCGGCGCGGATGTTAAAACACTGTAATGCCAAGACTCTGGATAGTTGGGACGACCCAAAGACGGGATACAACTACAAACTCATGACAATGGATATCGGACAGAACATCCGGCGGAAATATATGTACTATGAACACGCATCCATCCCCGGCGTGTATTTTGCTAAACCAGTCCCACCAGAAGTAAAAAAAGCGCTCCACGGATACGCGTGGCAGAGGAAATTATTAACACGGGAACAACTATCAAACATCAACACATCAACTGAGGCAGAATTACTAGCTAACCTGCCAATGGTTGTCAGTTAAGAAAGGATGAAAAAAAATGGACAAAATCGTACTAATTCACGGAGATGTCACGCTGCACGAGGCAAAAAAAATTCCTGCAACGGCAAAAAAAATCGAGTGGAAACACGGTTTTATTCTGGAAAGAGGGTATGGAATCCACGCTCACACCGTCGAGAATGAGTGTGAAATCTACATTGATGACACAACGGGACGAATGTATTTGAAGGAAATTAACGAGCCGATTAGGTTGAACCACGAAGAACACGGGCTGCAGACGATAGAATGCCCTACGAGAATAGTATACAAAGAACTTGAACAAGAATTTGACTATGAGTCGATGGAAGCACGGGACACTGAAGATTAAAGTGGTAAAAACGGATTTTTTAAATGAGGCTAAAAAAAAAGATGACTGATCTCGAGCAATATTTTAATTTCTTGATGGATATTAAAAAAGTTGCCGAGGAAAAGCCGCGGAGCCTCACAATTCTGGAAATGTTAATATTAATCCGCATTTACGCAGGTCGAGAATAGGGGCGATAGCGATGGATAAACATTTAAAAAACGATAAAGAAACAGAACACAAATACTGGTCAGGGCCAAAGAACAAAATCATCAGGTATTATTTTTATTCACAGCGCGGATTGGCATTATTTAATGAATTTAGATATTTGTTTATGCTCATCTTCGGCGTGTATGTGGTCTTGAAACTTAATAACCCGATTTGGCTTTTCTTGATGTTCATTGTGAGTTGCCCCGTCCTGATCTGGCTAGGTTTCATTTCCGTCCACCACATCGCCAAAGTTTCGGACTGGCTGAACATTGAGTTTGCGACTTATTGGTCAAGGTACCAGTTTTCGCTTCAGGAACGGATCGTCAAGGCTCTTGAATCAATCGACAAAAAGGTCGAATGATGAAAAAGAAGATTATTGCAGCACTCGGAATCGCTGCAATTGCTGCACTGCGTGTCATTTTTGTAGTTTTTCTTGGGGCGATAATCTTGTTTGTGTTTATGTCGATTTTTGTTTTTTTCTACATTTTGTCATTCTGTGTTTTTTAACTTGTAGTTATATAAAAGGCATTAACAGGAAAGATCGAAAGGGGGTGAAGAAGATGAAAAAGCAAAACATAGGAGCCGTTCCTCTCCCGTTCCTCGTAATCGGGATCGTTGCCGCATGTATCGTGACTCGCGGGACAGTCGATACGGTCAAGAGCGGAACGCTCAAGGAGAATGGTAAGAAAATCTGGTGCAAGATGCAGAACAAGGGTGCTGACTATTGCGACGCGCAGTATAAATAGTCTACCCAATCGGTTGCTGGTGTGGGGCTGAAAACGGCCCCATCCCAGCACTCAACCCGCCCATCTAAAAAAAAAGGAAAAGACAGCGATGGATAAGAAGATATGCCCTTACTGCGGGAATGCGTTCATCCCGACGAGGTACTGGCAGTCTATCTGCTCAAGCTCCGAATGCCGTAGAAAACATCACCAATGGCTACGAACACGATGGGAAATGGAGAATTCAGCAGGTCGAAGAAAATACCAAAAAGCTTACAGAAGTAAATAAAAAAAAACAGAAATGATTCTGTTATAGACAAGCCATGATTATTCTGCTACTTATGGAGTATGAAGACAAACAAAAGAAAATAAAATAATGCGCTGATGCCAGAGTGCGGAAGGTTAACACAACAACTCAATAAAATGAAAATTTCAGATAAAGCCCTAAATGATATCAAGAAAAATTTACCCGGAGTCCTTGAGCAGAGCTCTATCATGAGCAAACTCGAAATTGCTGTGGCTTTGGGTTTTCGTTCGCGCCAGATACTATGGCTCGCATCCAAGAAGGATCCAGAGATCAAAGAGCTGCTTGACGAATACGACAAAAACCGTGAGCCAAATCTTATGGACGCGATCAGCGGTACATGGACACATAGAATGATTTCTGGAACAGCCCAAGGCACGGAATATATTTTTTACATGATGAATAAATTTCCAAATGAATACAAGGACATGCGCATCTCAAGAAATATGCACATGACCGTCGTTCCGGACGACAAAAAGTTCCGTGACGAGTTTTTTGGTTTAACATCCGGGGAAAAGGAGCAAGGAGCTGATCCGGATGTTTAACATTCTTCTTGCCCACCCACATATAGTTATCTGGACAACCCTTATTTTATTTTTTGAACGTGCCATGTATTGCGGGTATGTTGTTGACGATGACGTCTGGTGTTCCGTTATGCGGAAGCACAAAAAGGACTATCACGACAAAAAAATGCCGCTGTATCGGCTTTTGAAGCATTCGACATATGGCGCCGGGATATTCAAAAACGCGATACAGGAACACCTTTTTACGGTCATCCTACACGGTGCAATCTGCTCTCTCATCTATCACATTAGTGGATCGTTGCTCGCCGCAATGCTGTATCTACTCAACCCGATCAACAACCAGACGACGCTGTGGCTCAACGGGCGACGATATGCGTTGACTGTCTTGTTTGTCCTCATCGCTTGGGGATTCCCACTCACAGCCCCCGCGATGGCTGTCCTTTGCGCAAACGTGCATATATCAGGCGTCCTATTCCCCGTGCTTTTTATGTGGTCACCATATTGGATTCTCTCGGTTTTTGGTAGCGCGATAATGGCAATTTTTGGATTACCTGGCTTTTTAAAAATTGCAAAGTCAAGAAAAAGCCAATTCAAGAACGGAAATGAAAACCATAAAATAACATGTAAAAAACTTATTCTTTATGTCAAGACGGTTGGCTATCAGTTCGTCAACTGCGTATTTCCAAACAAGCCAGCAATGTACCACAATTTTTTGTTTTACTTCTCCCAGACCGAAGAGGGGACGAAAGAAGGGTATTCGCTTAATTTTGACTTTTGGAAGGGCATTGCAGTCTGCGGTGCGCTTGGCTATTTGATAATCTTCCAGCATTCATTCTGGGCGTTCTGGTTCTTGGTCTTTATCTCGCCATGGTGCAATCTGTACCAGATAACAATGACAGCGTCTGACAGGTATTGCTCGCTACCAAATATCGGAGCTATGTGTCTACTCGCCGGATGGCTAATAAAGCTCCCCGATCCTATTAGGACTGCTGCGATTTCTGCAATCGCTGCATTCTATGCAATTAAATATCGACCGCTCTTTTTCGCTTATCGCAATGTAATAAATTTTTACAACTACCACATCAACCAGCAGCCTGATATTATCAACCCCCGATTTTTCTTGTCAAAAATCTACATCGCAAAAAAGGACGTGTTTCAGGCGTACTCAATAATCCGTCAAGGGATGAGATACCGTCCCTATGATTTTAAGCTCCTGCTTGGGTTCATCGAGTGCCTATTCACCCTTGGGAAACCAACGTCTGCGCTTAGGGCGATGGAGGTTTGCGAGAAACACGTTCCGCCTCTTGAGGTCGCAGACACTGAAAATCTATTTGCTGGAATACGAAAACAGTACAGAAAAGAATATGAAGCATTACAGAAAAGCAAAGACGAAGTTGATCGGATGAATTCAGACCAGCTTTATGATGAGAAGGTAAAGATTAAAAACAATACAAGTGCGCTTACCGCTTCACAACGAAAAAAAGTGATAAGTATTTGCAATAAGGTATCAAGACTAACAAATTAATATGTCTTTAAAAAGGAAACAAGAATCTTTCGTCCGAGCTTTCCGATCTGGTTCGTTCAAATTCTTTTGCGCTGCAGGTGCTGCTGGGTCTGGAAAAACTTTTATTACCCTTGGGATATTGCATTTGCTTTGTATGAAGATTCCCGGCGTTAGGTTTTTTGTTGGAAGAAAGACGGAGAAGAACTTGAAGCAGACAACCATACCGTCATACAACGAGATGAAGCGAAAAAGTAAATCTTTCAACGAGTCGGATATCGTCGACATGACAGCTAGGTACAAGAATGGAAGCGAGATTATGTTCATCTGGTGCGATATTACAAAGGATCCGGATCTTAACAATATCCGAGGTGTCGAAGTGAATGGCGGACTTTTTGAGGAGGCAAACCAGATTGACAAGAAATACTTTGAAACAGCAAAGACAAGAATCGGGCGATGGCGTCCTGCACTCTGCCCTTCGTTCCTGATGCTCAATCTCAATCCATCACTCGGATGGGTCAAAGATTTGTTTTTTGATAATTGGATATCCGGTACGTTACCTGACGGTTATTATTTTGAGCAATTTGATATTGACGATTCCGCCGAGTGCTCGGGGAATGAATATATCAAAAATCTTGAGGATCTTGCGCCACAGGAATATGGGCGGTTCGCAAAAAACAACTGGGATTATTCATCAGTACCGAATCAATTAATCAGTTATGAATGGTATAAACAATGTGTGCTGGCTGACGATCCAGAAATCAACATTACAGACCGCGCACTCGGAGCGACTGACCCTGCGTGGGAGGGGAGCGATAGCACGGTATTTGCGCGGATGCACGGGAACCACATCGGCTGGTTTGAGGAATACCCGAAGCAGGACCCGGATGATTCCGGTGACCTGGCCGCCCAACACGTCAGAATGTACAGAATCAAGCCTCGGGATTGGATTGTTGACCCTGTCGGCGTTGGCTCGTCAACTGTTCTTCGGATGCGGAAGCAAAACAATTACGAGCCTGATATGTTTTATGCGGGATCACCATCGACTGATATGTTTGGCGTGCTGCCATGCTTCAACAAGCGTTCAGAGGCGCACTGGCTTCTTGGCGAGTGTATGCGTCTCGGTGAGATTTCGTTCACCCATCATCCCGATTTTCAAAAACAATGTTTAGCTGTGCGGTATTTTTTGGACGATAAAAAAATACGCATTGGAGACAAAAAATCAATTAAAAATGAAATCCACATGTCGCCAGGACGGCTCGACTGTGCAATTATGCTAACTCACAAATGGAAGACAGAATCTGGAAGTCAGATGTCTGAAATATTTGCAAGACATCAATCTCCTGTTAACCAGCCAATCTCACGAGCTCGCAGGGAACGTGCGGCGCTTGTGAGCGCAACGAGGCAAATGGATTAAGTTATGGCAAAAAGACAAAAAGCATCAGTGAAGGGATTGACACGCAGGATCGGAGACGCCGGCCTCAACGAATACGCACTGAACACGAATAGGTCAAATGAATACCTGACCGAGCTTCAAGGGCGCGATGGGTCCATAAAATATCGGCAGATGGCAAAGGGCGACCCGATTGTTGGGATGATTTTGCGAGTGCATAAAAATCCAATCCGTTCAGCGGCGTGGAACATCCCGTATCCGGCAGACGTGACAGACGAGGAGCGGCTTGCGATTGATATAATCTATGACAGGCTTTTTGGATCGTCCGGAATGGAGTTTGACACGCGGCTTGGCCAAATCCTTTCTATGCTTGAGTACGGGTTCTCGCTATTTGAGCAGTATTACGAGCCGGTAAAAAACGGAAACGATATGTATCTACTCCCGACGGTAGAGCAGAGAATGCAGACATCAATTCAGGATATCCTGCCGAAAGAGCGCAAGGTTAGACAAATAACTATTGACCGCGGAACGGTTGAGATCCCGTTTGATAATTTGCTTTTTTTTGTACTCAATCAGCAGGGCGAAGATATGCGCGGGGAGTCATTGATCAGAAACGCATACCGAGATTATAAAAATAAAAAGGTTTACAAGGAGTGGTCCGGGATCGGTATACAGCGAAGCGTCTCTGGCGTCCCGTCGATGAAGATTCCGAAAGGCACATCGGTAACGGATCCGGACTATGTAGCAGCGGAGCAACTTTTGCAGAATATCTGCCAGCACGAGGTCGCTTATATGATTTTTCCTGAGAGTTTTGAGTTTATGATCCATGAATCAAAGTTCAACGCTCAGCCAGTCCAAGAGGCCGTGCGTGACTGTAATTCTGAAATGGCATTAAGCGTTTTGGCTCAATTTATCATGCTGGGGCAACAAAACAACTCCGGAGCCTTTGCTCTCTCACGTGACCAGAGCGATTTTTTTCTGGATGGGCTGCAGCACATAATTAACCTTATTTGCGGTGTCATTAATTCTCAAGTTATCGAGCCGTTTCTAAAGATAAACTTCGGCGATCGTATAGACCCAAGCCGCGTAGTCCTGTCCGGGCGGAACCTCAACAAAAAAGCAGGACTTGAATTCTCCCAGGTTCTTAACGCCCTTGGAGCTTCCGGGTTCCTTAGGCCGACAGTTAATGACGAAATACAACTGAGGTCAAATCTCGAGCTCCCAGAGCTAACAGAAGAAGAAGTCGATGATCGGAATGCTAAGCCTCCCGTGCGCCCGGCTTATGGACAAACTACCCAGGGGCCTGTTAAGTTCTCCGACGAGCCTGTTGATAAAAAACGCAAAGCCCGGATGGAATATATTGAGAACTCAAACAAGGAAATGCTGGATTTTATGCGGGCTAATTTGTTGTTGATTAAAGACAAGCTACTCGCCGACATTGAGTCCACGCTTAAGCGCGGAACAATAGAAATCCAGGGGCTGAAGGATATTGAGGTTTCCACTGGTAAATATTTAAAGGGGCTACAGATGAAGCTGGCGGGGATTGCAGAGGAGTCTTGGGGACGTGCGAAGAATAACGCGAAGGCGAACAATGTTAAGTTGTCGGATATCGACCCACGCGATGTTACAGATAAGACACTGAAGCAGTTCGCCCTTAATCAGGCACAGGGGATAACAGATAAACAGTCGGCTGCAATTCTTAACCGCGCGATTCTTACGGCTTCAAACAATACGCTCAAAAATTTGTCTATCGCGCAAACTGTATCAAACACGTCAAAGGCAATCGATGCCTACATCAGCGGGACTGGTGTTATTGCAGATGGGGCGCTCGTTGTCGTTGGGACTGCGAATTTCGGAGAATCGCAATTTTACAAAGAGATAAAAGAACAGCTATGGGGATATCGGTTTGTTAACAATGATCCCGTTTCTGATCTTTGCCAATGGTATGCCGGGAAGACATTTTCTGTTGATAGCCCTGAGCTTTCAGAGGCGACACCACCTTTGCATCCAAATTGCAAAAGCTACATGGAGCCGATTTTTAGGACAGAAAACCAGCCGACGATTGATGATGTGATCCCACCGCCATCAATCAGAGCTGGCAAAACGATTTTTTGATAATTTAAAAATAAGCTGGGCCTCATGAACCCAGCTTAAGCCAGAGAGTTTTTAAAGCCCACAATCCTTGTTCAAGGGCAAGGTTGTGGGCTTTTTCTTTGGCAACAAAAGGGGGAGCATATGGACCGCAGGATTTTTATTTTTTCAGTCATCGATTCTTATCTGTCGGAGTATGTCGTCCGGCAGCTTATTGCGTTTGACCGGGAGTCCTCAGACGAGATAACAATGTTCATCAATTCGCCTGGCGGGTCTATTTATCAGTTATTTTCCATCATCGACACGATAAAAATTATCAAGTCCCCGGTCAGGGTTATTGTTATGGGAATTGCTGCAAGCGCCGCGGCTTGCTTGGCATCTGCCGGGAAGACGCGGCTCATTACGCCTACGGCTCAGATCATGATCCACGAAGTAAGCGCTGGGGCTTTTGGGTCAATGACTGAGATGAAGGAAAGCGTTGAGCAGTTCTCTAAACTTCAAGAAACAATGATCTCGATTCTTGCAAAAAACACAGGTCAGACAATCGAAACTATCAAGTCAGCAATCAGCAAGACAGACAAATATTTTGACGCTCAGGAGTCAGTTGCTTTTGGGCTTGTCGATAGAGTCATCACCGACGAGGAAGCGCAGACGTTGAAATTGTCGGAGAATATCAACGTCGAAGGCTATGAGATGAGCCTCTGCAACAAAGAAGTCCAGCTGCTCCGTGAAGGAAATTATCAGCACCCTATTTATGGAAGCATTTCAATAACAGCAAAAATACTCGAAGAGATGAAGAGGAATTTTGATAACAACGTGCGCGGATGCGATGTCTCAATCGACTATACGCACGACAACGAAAATGGTGAATCTCCGGCGGCTTTCTGGATAAAGTCTCTTGAGGTTCGCCAAAATTCAGACAAAAACGGAAAAGGTTTGTTCGCTAAGGGTGAATTTACTCCAAAGGGGGCCAAGATGGTTTCCGAGAAGGAGTTTAAATACTCGAGCGCGGACTTCGCGATTGATTATATCGACCAAAACGGTAAGCATAGCCCCTATGTTTTACGTGGAGGTACATTGACGAATCGGCCTTTCATTAAAAACATGAACCCAATTAAATTGTCGGAGCGGTTCAAACAAAACAAAAAGGAGACAACACAAATGAATCGAGAAGAACTCATTGCCGCATTGAAAGGATTTGGCATCGACGTATCTTCTTTGCTCGCCGGGAATGAATCCTTGACCTCAACGGTTAGGGATCTTGAAGCAAAGATCTCGGAGCTTAACGCTCTCCCGGCAGAGAAAGAAGGAGAAATCAAGGTCCTAAGGGAAAAACTGTCAGAGGCATGCAACAAGATCGTTGGCAATGAAAAAACGAACGCGTTCAACGACCTGGTTGTTTCTGGCAAGTGCATTCCTGCTCAAAAAGAGCAAGTTTTTAAGGTGTTTGCTACCGCTGACGAAATCGTTGCGTTTTACAAGGACGCCCCGGTAATTGTTGCAATGAAGGCGAAAGGGGCAGGAGGTGAAGGGACCGACGACGAACTGACAGCAGAAGAAAAAACCCTTGTTGACTCCAAGTTATACACAAAGGATGAAATTATCTCTGGCCGGTCAAGAGAAAAAAAATCAGTCAAGGCATAACACTGTCCTGCTTGTGGACATAAAAGGAGGAATACTCAATGGCTCTTAGTGCAAATAAGCTGGTCCAGCGTAAGGCTCAACCAGCAGTCGTAAAGTTAAAGTGCGTTGACGGTGCGCTTCATATCTACAAAGGCGCGCATCTGAACTATGAGGCGAGCAACATCGGATATGTGATGCCTGCGACGGATGTCCTTTCGGCTGAGTATGCAGGGATTGCTCTTGAGGAACTAGAGGTCTCCGCTGCGGATAACACGGCAAACGGGACCTATGAAATTCTCGTTCTCCCGCGCGGATGCGGTGAAGACGTCCTGATGGACATGAGCGCCTCTATCACGATTGCAAATGAAGGCGACCCTGTCTATGTAGAAACAGACGACACTGTCGGAATCTCCGGTGTTGAGAATACAACCGGCGGGCTTGTCGGAATCATCCGACAGTTTGTAAGCACGTCAAAGGCATGGGTTCAGATGGTACAGCACCCGACGCTGTAATGGCGTAATCATTAAAAACTGAATAAGCAAACTATTAAAAGGAGGCTTTACAAATGGATATAAAAGGATTGCTGGCCCTGTTCAATATCGCGGCCCGCACGGAATTTAACCGTGCGTATCAGCAGGCCGAGGCACAGCTTAGTGGTCTGCTCTATGAATATGAGTCCGGACCTGTTGAAACGATGAGCTTCCCATTTTTCGCTTTCTTCCAGGGGATGGCATTGTTCACCGGGACGCGAGTCCATGAAACTTTTCCAGAGGGTTACAAGTTCGACGTAACCAACAAGGAATATGACATGGCAGTCGATGTGCCGATGAAGGATGTCGAGCGAGCGGCGAACATAAACAGCATCACCGGGCTGAACATCTACAAGCAGCGGATTGCTGAAATCCCTCAGGTTGCTAAAGATCATCCCGCCGAATTGGCGCTTGACATGCTCGAGGCCGGTGACGCAAGCACGTATGGGACGTGCTTCGATGGGCAGAACCTGTTTGACACGACGCACAGCTTCAGCACGTCAGCGGGGACTCAGGACAACGTAATGACAACAGGTTCTGGGACAACTGTCGCGAATCTCATCACCGATCTCAATACTGCCGTCGGACGCCTGAATGGATTTTATTTTTACAGCGGAGGGACGGGGAACAGCAAAAAAAGGAAGTTAAACAAAAACCTTAAGCTCTTGGTTGTCTGCCCTGACGAACTGTTTGCCAGCTTTGATGCGATCAGGACACAATCGGTTATCAGCAGCACAGAGAATAACTGGAAAGGGAGGTTCGAGCTTATTTCCCGTCCGTTTACGGACACGGGGGACTGGTACCTCTTGAACGTAGACAAGTCCGACAACCTCGGTTTGTTTTTGCATCAGGTTGAAAAACCCGTCGAGATGGATTATCCGACGATGCAGGATGAAAGTTACAGGGAACGAAAGACAGTAACCTACGGAGCGTATGGCCGGTACACCGTCGCGTACGGCGCATGGTGGAAAGGCGTGATGATTAACAACTCGTAATCTGGCCAGGATGGATATGGCGGGCTCGGGTCCTGGGGGTTCCGGCCCGCCGTGTTCAGCAAAACAACAGGAAAGGGATTGTATAAAATGAAAGTAAAAATAAAAGAACCGCTTCCATTCATTCTACAAAAAGAACTTGTGGACTTTGATGTCGTTTTCGTGAATGGCGCAATTTTTATAAAGACTGATAAGCCAAAATTTAAGCAACTCGTTAAAAAGTCAGAGTACGAGCAAATCATTCAGCACAAGATGCTGGAAGAGGAAGCACAACAGAAACGAAATAGGAGCAAAACGCATGCTTCTGATCCGTCTACTTCGTGGACCAAATCATCTACGGCGGAGAACTCGAGCCGGAGAGCACGATAATGGCATACTGCACAGTCCAAGACATCGAGGACTATTTCCTTAACAAATCGTTCAAGTGCGGGGACTACCTGACGAACGGTAGAGCCGATGGATTCATAATCGCCGACGCCGCGATAATCAATGCGTCATTGAGGGCAAGGTATACCCTTCCGATTACTAGCGCGGATGATTTGGTGATATTAAAAATCATCAATGAAAAAATGGCTGTAGGAACGATTGACGACATATTCAGGGAAAAAAGCGATGACGGGTCATTTGAGCGCGGAAGAAACACGCGCAAAGAAGCGCTCGAGATGTTAAAGCAAATAAAAGAAGGAACAATGATCCTTGAAAGCGCAGGCAAAACTTCGACAATCAAATTCAATAAAACTAATTCAGATGAGAATGAGGTCGCTCCGCGCTTCAAGGATTCTAATATTGACAGCTTTTGAAAGGTTGCTGTTGTGAAACTATCCATAAAACTGACGCCTGAATCACAGAGAAAAATTAACGCACTGGCGAAGGCCGGAAAGCTTGATTTGCGGCCCACAATGAATGTGGTCGGGAAAGGATACAGGAAAGAAGTCGGCATGATCTTTGACCACGAACAACCACGGGGGGAAAAAGACAGGTGGGCTCCGTTATCTGATCAGTATGCGGCATGGAAAGCAAAGCGTTTTCCAGGCGCCCCGATTCTTGTTCAAACAGGGGCCCTGCGAAGATCGATGACGTCTGAAGGCGCTCCTGGAAATATAAATACAATCGGTAAGACCGGCGCTGTTTTCGGGACAAGTATTCCGTATGGCATCTATCACGATTCAGATGGACAGAGAAAAAGCAAATTGCCTAGGAGGAACTTCAGCGAGCCGAGTGATAGACGGCGTGGAATCTGGATGCGGCAGATTGAAGACAACATCCGAAAAAATTTTACTGATAACGGAATAAATGTCGAAGGCGGTATAATGGCATGATAAACGATGAGGAAGACCTGCTGAAATCTTTGCAGGCATACGTCAAAACTAACCTGAACACCAAGATCGCCGCGATTAATACCGAGAAGGGCGATACAATGCTTGAGTCCATCACATCAGACGACGACCACTATGTCTTTTCCGGAGAGCTTCTTGACCTCCCGAATCATGCCTTTGTAAATTTTGCGATCTCTGGCGAGATTGAAGTAAAAAAGAATTACGGAAACAGGGCATCCTTACCGAATATATATATTGAGGTCGCGTTTGATAACCCGAAAAAAGCCAACACATATTTCAAGGCCCTTCGGTACATGAGGGCTCTTTATGAAACAATCCTTGAGTATGAATCGTCGGCAATCGAAGTCGACGATCTTTCAATAACAAAGGCAATCCCGATGGCTGTGACGACGAACAGCAGAAACCTTATCGTCAGCGGGGTCAGCGTTTCGGTGTCTCTTGCCTAAAACGGTAAACGGATAAAAACACAGGAGAGGAAAAAAAGATGATGAAGAAAATTCCAGAAGAAGATTTAAGACTGATCAACGACTCGTTCAGGAAAACAGGCCTCGTTGAAACACTAGAAAAAAACGGGGCCGGGCGAAGGCTTGCGTTAAAGAAGAAGGTCGCTAACAAAAACACGATAGCCTTTATTGACTTCAGTGGGAGGATTCTTCGTCATCAAAAGTCAATCTTTGTCCCTGGGCGCGGGAACATCGTTATCGGGACAAAGGGGCAGAGATTCGATTCAATCCCGCTCGGCAGTAGGACTCGCGTAGTCTGGTCTAAAAATGATTTTGAAAAAATAAATGGAGGATAAAAACAATGTCGATTGAAAAAGTGCGTGATTTCTTTGGGATCAAGTACCTAATCCCATATAACCTAACGACAAAAAAGCCTCTTGTCGTGCTTCGCGCCGTTGGGGAAGTGTCGTTCGAGAACTCTGTCGAGGCGAAAAGGCTGACTGGCGGTCATGCTGAAGCGCCTTTTGATGTTGAGTATGGCCAGCCTGAGCCGTCGATGACCGGCGTAGCAAGGGAATATCCGGCAGAGCTGTTTCAAATCATGGAAACAGTCACTGTTACAGAAAATGACGCTGAAGCAAGCGGAGCTCTAGCGGCAAGCCCAACTAATGCTCAGGGGACGAGCATCATTGGCGCGACAAATGGGATCACCACCCTGGGTGTCACAACGGCTGCCGATCTTATCTTCGGGCAGTATGTCCTTGTTGCTACGGGAGCCCAGGAACTAGACTTACACATTAATGGTCTCGCTTCGGAGTTTGACAACATTGAGGCCCGCGTAGTCGAAGGAATCTCTACAACCGTCGCCGGATCAGTAGCTATCGCAGGGACCGGAATAACATTGACTGTTGTCGGGACCCCTAACTACACGATCGGAGATACGGCCTACGTTGATGTCAGACCGATCAATACCGGCTCAACGTCAATCCTCGTTGGGGCGGGGACTGCGCCATCGAATTTTGGCGTTCGTTGTATCTTTCCGCGAAAGTCCGACGGCGTGCTGCACTATATTGACGTGTTTAACGTCGCCGCGAGAGGCATGTCGTGGAAGGGCGTTTCAAGAGAGTTCAGTGAGTTCGAGTTTAACTGGTCGCCGCTGGCACGTTCCTCAGATGGCGCAGTTTACGAAATCGTCAGAGTGCTTGGATCATAACAGGATTTTTTTTTAAAAATAATCCGGTGGGGATATGCGGCTGCCTCCTGTCGGTCGCCCCCTCCGGAAATAACAGGAGAAGAAGAATACCATGGAAAAAGCGCTGCTAATAATTAACGGCAAAGAATACGAATTGAAATTTACGATCGGATTCTGGAAAAGAGTCAAGGAATCCTGCGGGGTAACGGATAAAAATATCGAGCAGCGTCTTGCTGAGGACTTCGGAACAGTGGCGACGCACATAATCCTTGATTCAATCATCGGGCAGGATAAACCATCGGTAGCAGAGATTGAGTCAGCGGTCGACCGGACCGTAATGGATGTCTTTGAGCAGGCGCTCATAAACGGAATGACGAAGGCCGAGCGGGAGCTTTACGATTTAGCAATGAGAAGGAGAGCAAAGGCGATCAAGGGAATCGAGGGAGATTCCAAGTCGCCATCCGTGGAATCAGTAAACGAAGGTGGAGAAGAAGAAGGAAAAAAATAACGGTCGAGGAGTACCGCTTTGAAATTGAGGCCACGTTAAGATTTTATAGCAGCTTCTCGACTTTTGACATTGATGGCATGACGTGGTCAGAATGCGAGTCATTCTACCGTTTTTACGCGAAGAAGGAATTACAGAGGGATGACATGTTAATTAAGCTTTTTGCTATTAGGAATCTTGAAACATCACGGCTCGCACAATATGGAAAGCCAGAAGACATCAGGCGGTATGTGAATGATATACAAAGAGATTCTCAGGGGAATGAGGAAAATAATTTAGATACGCAATTTGAGGATGTACCAGATGTCAAATGACATTAAATTCGTTGTCCTTGGAGATGTAAAAGATCTTGAGAAAAACCTTGCGAATGCTCAGAAGGGATTTTCTACAATGGCGAAAGTGTCTGCCGCCGCGTTTGCCGGATTAACGGCTTCCGCCTATGGATTTATGGAGGCGGCTAGGCAACAAGAGCTTTCAATCAATACCCTAAATCAGGCATTAAAAAACCAAGGAAAATATACCGAAGAAGCGAGTGAGGATTTGATAAAGTACGCAGCAGCCTTGCAAAAAATAACGCTCTTCGGCGACGAGAATATTATCCAGGCAGAGTCACTGATTGCTTCGTTTGGGTTTGAAGGAGAAATGTTAAAGCAGCTAACTAAGGCAACTCTTGATTTGGCTCAGGCAAAGGGGATGGATTTGGTTGCCGCTGGAGATTTGGTCTCAAAATCTGTCGGTTCGACGACCAACGCATTAACCAGATATGGGATTGCTGTCGATGGTGCCGCGGGTAGTAATGAGAGGGCTTCGTCAGCTGTCGAGAACATAAATAGGTTGTTCGGCGGACAAGCAGAAGCTGCAGCTCAAGGACTGGGTGCAACAGTCCAGCTAAAAATGGCCATGGGCGATCTTGCCGAGGACATCGGGACACGCCTTGCGCCAGCGATCCTTGACCTCACGTCGAAGGCACGGGGGTTTGTGCAATATCTACAAGACAATCCTGAGATTGCAAAGATCTCTGCTGATTTTATTATCCTAGGGATAAAGGTTACGGCTGCCGCGACAGCTTTTGCGTTGCTTGGCAAGGCATGGATTTCCATCATCCCAATCGTTGCCGCGTTAAACACACAAATCACTTTTCTCAGCACTGTTTCTTTTCTTGGGCTTAACACAAATGTTTTGGTATTGGTGAAAAACATGGGGCTCCTTTATCCAGCTGTTGCGATTATTGGCGCTGCCTGGGCCGGATGGAACATCGGGAAGCTGATCTCCGACATCACGGGACTTTCTGACGCGATAAACAGACTTGGGGCCGAATGGGGCGAAGTTAAGGCTCAACAGGTTCTCGGCGCTGATTACGTGAGCGAGGCTGAATTCAATGCGGCCCGAGAGGGATGGATGGAAAGGAAAAAGTTGCTTGACGAAGAGAAGGCCGAGAGAGAAAAAGAGCAACAGGACAAGATCGCAAAATTAAATGAGACAACAGCATTTATTACAGAAAACGCCGAATATCTCAAAGCAATATCTGCTGCCCAAACACAAGAAGAGCTTGATGATCTCATTGAGAAGTTGGAACTTGAACGGCAAGCGCAGATTGACGATCTGCTTTTAAAACAGCAGATCCTCGAAGATGCTGGTGTCTTAGAGGTCGAGAAAAAACAGGAGATTCGTGAGCAGATTAAGGCGATCAACGATAAATATGACGATTTGGAAGTGCAGGCGCGCAAGCAGACGAACGATAAAATAAGCGCGTTTGAAAAAAAAGCAGCTGATCTTGCAAAACAAATTAACGAAGACAAAATCGGATCTCTGAAGTCGACACTCCAACAGGCCGCGCAGCTAAATAGCAAATTTGCAAATGCTTATAAAGTTGTTGCGATTGGTGAGGCTGTTATGTCAACGGCAGCAGGAGTTACCCGGGCATTCAAGGACTTTCCATTTCCAACATCACTTGTTGTCGCTGGACTGATCGCGGCGAAAGGTGCTGTAGAAATTGCGACAATCGCATCTCAATCATTCGCATCAGGTTCTGCAGATATCCCAAGAGATATGGTTGCGAATGTTCACAAAAGAGAAATTATCATTCCTGCGACGTTCGCTGACGCAATCCGGTCCGGGGACCTATCGCTGTCTGGGAGCAGCAGACCTGGCGCACAAAATAGTGGCGGTGGAGTTGTATTTGATTTTTCTTCTGCTACGTTCAACGGTGTAACAGAATCTTTCGTACGTGATATTTTTACTCGAGCGAGCGAGGCTATCAATAATCGGACATTGTCACCATTACCGGCGGTGTAAATATGAGCAAAGGGTTGCGTTTTTTCGGGACAGATTATGCAGAGGCAGCGCTTGGCGGGACGGCAACGGCCAGCAGCCATATCGCCTTCGCTGAATTCGCCTTTGACGGGTTGATCGGGACAAAATGGACATCGGACGGAGAGGACACGGACGGGGATGAAGTTTATCTTGAGATGGATTTCGGTGTCAATCGAAGCATTGACAGCTTTTTTGTTTATAGTACGAATATCGAGGATGTCGAGGTTCAATATTTTGATGGGGACAACTGGGTAACATG
>Ga0172381_10003290_pt1 | contig 17210 bp, 49 predicted proteins | sample Leawel6488metaG_FD_119754 | JGI IMG/M metagenome (GOLD analysis project Ga0172381, IMG submission 119754) | Leachate microbial communities from a municipal landfill in Southern Ontario, Canada - Leachate well 64-88 metaG | ecosystem: Engineered > Solid waste > Landfill > Unclassified | place... | reverse complement strand
CTGCTGCTGCTGCTGCTGCTGATGCTGCTTATGCTGCTGCTGCTGCTGATGCTGCTGCTGCTGCTTATGCTGCTGCTGATGCTGCTGCTTATGCTGCTGCTGCTGCTGATGCTGCTGCTGCTGATGCTGAAATTAATCAAATTCTCTATATTCGAAAATGTTTAGGGGGTTCATTTATATGAAATCTCAACATCAAATCTTAAAACGAATGTCGCAACGTCATCAAACATTTACATTGCATGGTGATCCAATTGTTTTTAGCGAATTAGGTAATCATAACATGAAAATTGAAGCAGGAAAGAAATATGATTTCCGAGACTCTTTAACTAAACTCTATGTTGGAAAAGATCCAAGTGGAATTAAGAATCCAACACATCAAGTAAATGGATGTCTTATTTATATTGTATTCATAAATACCAAACAACGAAATCCTAATATTGGATATAGAATTTTAACCAATCAATTAAGGAGTAATTTATGATGAAATTAAAAGAATGTAAAGAATGTAATATTAAATATCCGTTACATGAAATAATTGAAAATCACAGGATATGTAAAAACTGTCATTATATCATTAAAAATGATAAGTTATATAATGATGAACCGGAGAATAGGAGATAATAATATGAGTTTATCAGAACAAGATTTTTGTCCAGAATGCGGTAGGCGCATTCGTTTTATATGTGGTATTGGTGAATGTGAATGTGGATATTCAGATATATTAAGCCCTTGTGTAGGTTGTTTATATACACCAGATGAATGTTTAACCCCACAACATTGTAAAGATTGGATAAATTGGAATAAGATATATGGTGGTAAAAGATGTTAATTAATCGAAAATTTGACACACATAAAGAAGATACACTTCATGAGTTTTTTTGTGAATATTGTGATGGTGATGTAGATATAGATTGTATCCATTGTGTAACAATTGCATCTCATTTTAAACCAAAAATAGAACATGAAGATGATCGATATAAAACATGCATTCATAGACAAATTAAGACATATTTGTTTGAATCATCAGCAACATGCATAGCAAATCAATATAACGATGGAAATATTCCAAAATGTATGGTTGGATTAAAATGTAAAGAATATAAGAGGAATACACAATGAAAATCGAAAAACAATATAGAGTTTTATTAGATGGTTCTGAAAGAGCAACCCTAAATCAATTTAAAACCAATTTCAAATTTGCAGATCAAATATTTATTGATTCTATAATAGTTGGTGGTTATTTCACATATAATCTCTTAAAATATTTAGAATCATTATTAGAAAAGCAATATCCGATGCAATCAAATATAACACAAATCTTAAATCAATTATATAAAATAACGGAGAATGAAAAAGCATGAACATTTTTTTTCCTAATTCTACACCATTCTGGTTAATAGATTATAGAGAACCTGAATTGATCGAATATATTGAGAACTTTTTAATAGAGATGTTACGTAGAGGTGAAATTCCTTTATTTGATATACAAGATGTAGAATTAGCAATTGCTGATGTTCAAATTTCCGATGATATAGCAATTGAAATAAAACGTGTGAGAAAAGCATATAGTTATGATCAAGAACATCCACCAAATGATTTATATGAATCTTGGAAGGATGGGAGATTATATGAACAAACCGAGCAAAGACATTTAGCATTTAATTGTTCTGGAATTATTATTCAGAAAGAAGAAGATGCCGATTTATTTAATATTACATTTACTCAAGAGAAATGGTTTAAAACTTGTATTAGACTTCAGAGAATGTATAACCAATTAATATGGGAAACATCAACAATTGATGGAACATTTAAATTATTATTGGCCCTATTTATGGATTCATTAGATACTAAAGATCATCATAATCCCACCAACAAGGCCAAAAAACCGGAATCAATACACGATCAACAAATATTTTTTATTAGTAGTATGAAAGGGTTTGGTAAGAAACAAACTGAAGATGCTTTGGAATTATATAAAGCACCAATATATATAATTAAAGAAATACTAACATCGGATATATCATATACAAAAACCGGAAATATTAAAGGAACTACTTGTAAAATTTCAGGTGTTGGGCCAAAAACAGTAATAGATATAAAAAATATGTTAATAACAGAGTGGATTAAATAATGATGGATGAAATCAAAAGAGAAGAAAAAATTGCATATATACAAATACCAGAGCAATTTTATGAACAAATGAAAACATTTGAAGCAACTGTTCAAACAGTATTGAACTATGGTAATTCATATAGAAAATTAAATGTAGCAATTTGTGGAAATTGCACACATTTACATACCGAACGTAAATCTACTGGAACTTATACATTTACGGTTGTATATCATTGTGGATTACTATCAGAAACAAAATATGAAAAAGGAATTCGTTCCACAGTTTATAAATCAATTGCAATAGATGGATGGTGTGGACACCATCAATATGAAATGGAGGAAGAATCACAATGTCAAAAAAAGAAGACTTGCTTAAATTTGCAGATGAAAGAGATTTGTTAAAAGCAAATCCACAGATGAAAGAATTGAAGGATGAAATTACAAATTCAATTCATGAAACCTTTGAACAAATGAATTATATCGAAAAATATGAAGAAAATATTGAACAAATAAATAAACGCATTGAACAAATGATTAAACCATTAGTCGATCAGCGTTATATAATGCAAGACATAATTACAAAATGTTCAAAGAAAATAACTCGAAATAAAGAGATGTTGGCGAAAGCAGCATATGCATTACAACAAAATGGTATATTTTGGACAGATAATATTTTCATTGTTAAAAAACCATCAGAGAATAGAGATTGGGACGCAACATATAACCAATTATCTGAAGAAGATAAAAAACAATATCAAAAAGTTGTTATGGATTTGGTTAAAATCAAAACAATTAAAGATAATATTGTTTATTCTTATGGTCAACCACAATTAGCAAGATATCCAAAGGAGAAGATAAAACAATGAGCGATTATATGGTTAAAATTCGAATTCCAAAGAATATTGAAATAGAAGAATATGTATTTGAAACATCATATTATTCAGATGAATCATTTAATTTGAATAATTTTAAGAATGCACTATTTGAAGGCGAATGGAGAATTGGTTTTAATCAATCGGACTGGGGAAATGCAGATAAAGTTTGGATATTTTTATTAGTTGCAGAGGTGTACAAATAATGGATAAATTATATTGGATAGATCTATTAAATATTGAGATTGAAAGAACTACAAGTTATACTGATCTCTTAAATATCTATAATACAATGTTTAAAAAATTACAAGAAGTTCAACGAAAATATACAAAAATTCAAGACGAGGAAAAGAAAGAGCAAAATAGAAAAATACAAGCAATAATTGAACAACATCAAAAAGAGCGAGGCAAATAACATGAAAAAATTTAAACAATGTTCAGCAATTGTGCCAGATAGGGATATATTACTTATGGAGAAATTTTTAAAAACAGGTATGTTTCCAAGTCAAGCAGAATTCATGAGAGCAGCAATTAATTGGTATTTAGAAGAAATGCAATTTGAAGTTAATTTGTTGGAGGAATATTTGTGAAAATGATAAGCATTAATGTAATGTGGAAACAAATTGATAAAATAAAAAAATTGGTAGAGATGGAATTTTTTAATTGTCAAAGTGATTTTTATAGAGACGCTTTACACAATTACAATATCTATCTATTGAGTAGAAATATTCTATCAAAGAAAGAACCAATTAAAACAGTTGAATCAAAAATTGAATTATCAGATGGTTCAATAAAACAAATTAAGGAAAAAGTGAAATATAATGAATTATAGATGTCCACAATGTATTAAAAATGTATATCTCACACATATAGGTAATGATGTAGTTACAAATACACATCACCTATATTGTTGTGAATGTAAAAGATTTTTTGATATGAATCGAGATAGTAAAGAAATGAAAGAGGTTAAAAATAATGAAAATACATGAATTAAAAACAGTTCAACCATATTTTGAAGATATATGGTGTGATAGAAAAACATTTGAGGTGCGAAAGAATGATAGGGATTTTCAAATTGAAGATCTTCTTATATTAAAAGAATATAATGGAATGATGTTAAGAAATATTGTTGCAAAAATTACATATATATTAAATGATCCAAATTATGTAAAAGAAGACTTTGTAATATTAGGTATTAAAATATTGGAGAAGTGTTTGTAATGGTGGGTGCAACATCTCCAGTAAAAGAGAATAATGAATGGTCAACACCAGATTGGTTTTATAATTATTTTAATAATATATACCAATTTAAAGTGGACCTTGCAGCAAATAGATATAATTCAAAATGTATAAGTCATTATGATAAAGCATTGGATAGTCTTATACAAGATTGGCATTTAATAGATGGATGGTGTTGGTTAAATCCGCCATATGGACGACATTTACATGAATGGATTGAGAAAGCATATCATGAAATGCAATTAGGTGCAAAGATCATAATGCTTATACCAGCATCTACCGGAACCTCATACTGGGCTAAATGGATATGGAATAAAGTTCCTAAAATATATTTTATTGAAGGACGGATTAGATTTGTAGATCCTTTAAGCAAAACAACTGATCCTCCTAAATATGATTCAGCAGTTATTGTATTTCAAGTAGACTTAATTGTTTATATACAAAATGTGAATCTATTTCATTAAAAGATATGAAAAAAGATTAATTTTTTATTTTATATTTAAATTTAATTGGACAATCTTCTAAACAATTATAACAACAAGTCCGTCCAATTTTGCAACAAATATCAGGTTCATTTTGGTCAATAATACATTTATCGCAATCCATTATATATTACCTCTCTTCAAATATACATTTATAAAATATACCATATCTGCAATAAATGATTTTCGTCCATGCACCAATAATCTCTTTAATATACCATAATGCATTGGATAATCGGTTATTGATAAGGTTTGTAACCAAATCATAAATTTATCAGCATCTATTTCATTTGAAATTGGGGTCGTTAAAATCATATTATTTGGATTTTTTAATGCATCTCTTAATGATTTTAATTGTTTTTCATTGATTGGATCATCATTCCAAACTATATTTGGACTATCTGGTTTTAAACGAGATCCTCTAACTTTTTTAGATTTCGATAATTTTTCAATTCGAGTAAATCCAGAATAGTTTGAACTTTGACAATCATAACAACTTGATGAATCAAGTTCATCTTTATATTCGCATTTTGAACATGGTGATTTCTTTTCTGGTTTAGGTTGTTCTTTAGTTGAACTATTTTGATATAATCCATTAGTGTTTACCATTGATCAATCGCATCCTTTAATTCATTATGATCGGATAAAAAAAATTGTATTAATAAAATTGCTTCCTTTGCTTCAATATTGCTTTGATCTACATATGGGATAAGATTAAACATCATCTCATATAGTTTACCACCATCTTCAAGTATTCTCTTACATTGTAAAGATGTAAGATTAATTTTTTCACTATAAAATTGAAATTTTACCATAAAATTACCTTAATCTAAATAAGATTAAATATGAATAAAAAGTTATCCAAAAAAGATTAACTTATTATATTACAATTAATTATTATGAATTAGGTGAAAATTATGTGTGATTATATATGTTATCAAAACCTTGGTATGATTCAAAAATCCTTTGATTCCCAATTTGCTGATTTGAAAGAAAGATATAATAAATTAATTGAATATTGTCCATTTGTTGATTCGGATGTATTTGATTATATCAAGAACTTATATTCTGATTGTATTTCAACAGTCGAATATTGGCAATCATTTTCAGATTTTAATTTGATCGGAAATATGCTTAGAGTTAATGAATGGATCTTAAATCTTCAAAAAACTTATAACTTATAATATCAATCTATTTTTTCTTTTATTCTAATCTAAAGATAGGAAGTTTATTATGAACGATAAAAAAGAATTTCAGAAATACCATACATGTCCACAAATGGATAATGGTGCATTTATTGGCACGATTATTAAATTTGAAGGATATTGGTATAAGGTAGAGAATCACGTGAATCATATTCTTGAGGATTCAAAATGCCCATATTGCAGGAGATTATTAAAATGAAAATTACATTATGTGATTGTTGTAATAAAGATGCAACTAAATGTATTTTTTATAAAGAAGGAATGAGATCTTGTAATAGAATAGATGTTTCAAGATTGGTGCAATGTAAACATAGAGATGAAAAATATAAATGTAAATTAATTAATAAGACTTGTATTCCCGGAGATTGTCCTATCAGATTATCCAGAACATATCAAAAATTGAGGAAGATTTAATATGAGTGACGAACGCATTCTATTAAAGATATTATGTGATTCAAATGCATTTGATCCATTTATTGAATGTATGATATCTTTTCCAGATTATAAAATTGATTCGTTATTAATTACTAAATTTATCGAAATGAATAAAGGTGGGATTCAAGCCCTACTTTCTGCATTAGCGGGTGATATTATTTCCTACGATAAATATTATTGTAGTCAATGTAATAAACGAATTAAATGGAATATTGAATTCTCTAAAGGAGAATGTTTATGTGGCAAACGTTATCATGATTTTTTAGTAAAATCTTTATATCGACATGAGAAATTACCCGAAAAGAATGAAAAGATTAAAGTCTGTTTGGGGTCCGGCACATATAATTCTCAAAAAGAGATTATCGCACCCTTACAACCACTAATCGAGTTCTGTAATCAACATGGAATTGAGGTGTTGTTTGAATGATCAAACATTTAATTTTATGCCCTAATTGTCACGGACAAAAAACTGTGTCAAAACCCCCTTATGTGGCGGGAGATCAACTTACATGGGCATCGAATAATGCATGGGAAACTTATCCATGTCCGACATGTAATGGATTGGGGTATATTAATGATTATAATCTTGAGGTGGAAAAACAATGAGTTGTCTGCCCTATTATCCGCTTACATTCTTTTTTCCAAAAAAAACTTCTTTAAAAGATTTAAAAGAAGAAATGGCTGAAGAATTAGAATCCATTTTAGTAACACTCAAATCACAACACACAGATTATGATTATGATCAATGAAAACCAAAATAACTTTTTTTCAACACAAATAGAAGTGAAATTTATGGTAACTCAAACCGAAAAACAAAAAAGAAACTGCCCCAATTGTGGCTATGCTTATGAATCTGAAGAAGATTTAATCGAAAGTCGATATAATGAAAATATTTGGTGGCTTTGTCCCAAATGTGATAAACAGATCTAATTTTTTAATATAAAAATAGGTGATTTTTACAATGGATGAAATCTATATACATAAACACAAAAACACATTAATCGCTGATTTAAAGAATATGATTAGTGATTTAGAAGATGAACATTATAGTTCATGGTCTTTCTTTGATCTAATTGAAAGAAAACTTAAATCATGGAAAGATCAAATGAAAATGGATGAAGATTCCGTTAAATGGAAAGCAGAGATTCAATCACGATTGGATACTGAAGATAAAATACTTCTTCAGAAAGCCAAAGAAGCAGAAGAACAACCATTAACAAAAGAACAATTGAAATGGAGAAAATTATGGGATAAATTCAAAGCCAATATTGTTCCATATCAATGTTTTAATTGCGGAAATTCGGATTATTTACCCACCAAAGAATATCTTGATTTAGAGCATCCCGATCCAGAAATTTATCCTATTTGTGATTTTGAATGTGGAGTAAATGGAAGACCTTTAGATCAACTCAATTGGAAATATCGACTGGGCATATGTGAATGTAAATTATGGAAAAAAGATGAATATAACAGAGATAAATAAATTTTTTCAACTCAAAACAGGAGATAAAACTATGTCAACCGAAAATAAACTTCAATTAGACCTAATACTGAATTCAATTGATAAATTCAATGGATTTATGGATTTACTGGTAGAAAATACCAGATTAAAACAACTTTGTGATAAACAAAAACAAGATTTAGATGAAATTCATAAAGAAATTAATGATAACATCGTTCAAATGAATAATGAACGTTGTGCCAATAATTTAGTAAATATGGCAAACCAACAATTGATTGCAGAACTGCAATTGCAATTATTACAATTAAAACAATAATTTTTTGAGCGGAGTGTGACCAATATGAGAATAACAAGACTATCACGTATATTTAAACGGAAAAAAGGCTTATGGATTTCCTTTGATTTTAAAAGAGATCTCTATATTGTTATAAATGAAGAAATCTATGGTCAAGCGATTGATTATATGAAAACAAATCAACAAATAATTCCAATTTTAAATGATGATTGTATTGTAATTGGATTTAAAGAAATAATGTTTTGAGCGGAGTGATTTAAAATGAGTAAAAACAAACGCACAATTTCCCTTTATTGGGAAAATATGAAAGACGATTGGGAAAACTATAATGACATTATGGGAAAAATCCATAAATTCTTATCCCAATTGTTTAACCAACGCTATGATTGTAGTCATTTAATCATTGATTCAGAAGGAATCTTCTGTGAAAAACAAGGAAAATATGTAAAACAATGTCCATATATTTGTGGAATTTGGAGTCCATCTTAAGTATTTTTTGAGCGGAGTGATGGAACATGAAAACTGAACTTGAGATTTACGAAAAATTAAAAAAAATGAAGAAATTAATTGGACGAGATTTACCTTTCGAAATAATTAATCGAATCGAAAAAGAGATTGAAGTCTTACGATGGGTGATAGAAGGAATTGAATTTGAGTTTTGAGCGGAGTGTGACCCGAATGAATGAAAATGAATATAAAGAAATGGTAATGGAATTTTGCACCCCTTTTTGCCGTGCAAATAAATTTGCGGACCAATTAGGAAAAGAAGAGGAATGTCAAGCATGTAAACGCCGAGAGCGAATCCAACGAATTCCAATTATATGTCTAACATGTGACTTTGATGCAACATGTGGCAAGAGTCATAAGGATGATGACCCGTATTGTCCATTATGGAAAGAGAAGAGCGGAGTGTGACCACAATGAGAATAACAAATGAATATACTGTATCTATAAAAGAATTAAAAGAAGATGGAAAATATGATATCTTTATGAAGCAATGGGGTTTTTTAACCCAAAAAGGAACATTAAAACAAAGTAAAACATTCATTTGGCTTGATATGATAAAAAGAGAAGATGAAGAATGTATTATTTTAAGTCTATCTTCAATACAAGCCATTTATGGAGACGATTGGGACAAAAAAAGAGCGGAGTGTGACCCCGATGAGAACAGAATTAGAGATACGGAAACGATTAAATAAAATCCAAGAAGAGTGTGATACTGATGCGTTTTATGCTGCGTCAGATGGTTGGCATGGACATTTAGATAAAATACTCTTTAAAGAGAAAGAAATTCTGGAATGGGTATTAAATGATCTGTCAAATGAAGAGAAAATTAAAAAGTTAGAAGAGGAGCGAGGGACGACCGATGAGTAAAGATTGTTGTAAAAAATATGGAAATGATTGTCGTAATTGTCCTAATTGTCGATGGGATGTTTTTGAACGAGATTATGTCTGTATTAAACGAGTAAAGATAATGAATATTATAAAGGAGCAATTAAAATGAACCCACACGCTCAACTCTATCTTATCTCAAATGAAGATGAGGAAGAAGAGAATTATTGTTTTGAACCAAAGGCAGCAGTTAAAGAACTCATGTTTAAAGGATTTTTCTGTTATTGTCCTCAATTAGCATGGGCGGAATTCAAACGGAATTATAAAGTTTGTGCAACTTATGATGTAGTATCTTGTATGAAATATCCCAATCATATCGGATGTCCAATATATTATCCTAATCCCAACTACGTCGCCCACGATCTCCATAAGATTGAGGGGTGGATGAAACATGATTGTGGAATGATTTGTGAAAACAATCATCATTCTGTATTATTTACAGATGAACGCTGCGGTATTTGTAATAAATTTCAAAAAGTAGAATATTATGATAGCGGCATCGTGGGTGTGGTGCTACCGAGTGCTTATTTATATGTTTCTGAAAAAGTCGATTATTATGATTGTATTATTAAAAATGCTACAATTGATGATACTGTATTTACTCATTTGAAAGCCAATTGGGACTTAAAAGGGGCAGAACAAGAATATGCCTTCATGCACGCCCACCATATCCTCGTCATTACGCTTGAGACGGCGTTAACGATTGAGCCAAGCCGATGGGAGGAATATGCGATATGAATGAACACGATCAAATGGTTCATGATCATTATAAAGATATGGCAATAGGGATTGATCCAAATGAACATATTTGGGATGAATTTGATGACGGCATTTGTATGCGGTGTGGAAATTATGCTCAAAAAATAATTGATGATATTCAATTTGATGACGCATGGCATTACGAATGTGAATATTGTAATAAAAAAGAGAGCAACCTATCCACGAGTGAATCTAAACGACAATATCATAAATATGCAAATGGGAGGAATATGCAATATGAAAACATATAAATTAAAAGAAGAGATGCCTAAATGTGTTAAATGTGGTACCGAATTACCGTGGTTGCGGGTAGATTGTCCCAAATGTGGTTTTTTTAATGAAAATACAATCTGGGAACCGTGGGAGGAAGAAGATGAAACATCAATCAATTTGTCGATCTATGGCAACCCAAGGAGCGAACAATATGAGTGATCAATATATAAAAAAAGAATGCCTACAATGTGAATTCTGGCTATGCAATGTTGGATGTCAGCAAACAAATGGTTTAAAATGTCCGATAAAATTAGAAATCAATATGAGTTATTTAGACTGGCTCACTATAAAACATCATTTATTATTTTATGATGCAACGAAAGGACCTGTCTACCGATTCATTCAAAAGATAGATAAAATGAACAAGGAGCGAGTCGTATGAGACAATATAATGGTCATTTCATTGCAAGCACTTTAATCATTGAAAAACATAATCGTGTAAGATGTCCAAATTGCGGTCGATTTATTAAATTCGATGAATCAGTTGACGATAAAGGAATAAAGTGTCATTCATGGAATTGTGAATTCTGTTGGTCTTTTTCAGAACATTATCATTCAAAATATGGTGAATCATCTTTACGATATAACGATTTCAGCAAGGAGTGTTATTGTCGATGAAAAAGAAAAGAAGTAGATGTTTAAGTTGCGGGCGCTTTATTCGCAATCATTCCTATTGTTTTGAGTGTGTCGAATTACACCGCACGTGGGTGGAAGGGATGCGTCAAATGCACTATCCGAATGATGATGAGTCGGGACGAGTTAAACTCTTGAAAGAGATGGAACAGGAGTGCGAACAATGAATCCAACTAAATATACATGTGAAAAATGTGGAAAAGCATCATTAGAAGAACATTATCATGAAATTAATTATATAACTCGACCTGCTATTTATTTATGTGATAGTTGTTTTTTTGATAAAACACGACCAAATTTTGATTTTACTAATCTAATTACAATAAGAACAGTTTATAATGAACCAGCACAACTCACACTATGGGGCGAACCGCTATGAGTTCTGATAACTACTTTTTTTATTCGTCCAGTTCCACTACAGATACAACAAATAGTCCTTTTCACGAACATGTGTTTATCCAATCACCCAAATCGAAAAAGAAATTAATTTGTCAAATCTGTGGGGTTGAACTTAAACTAAATAAAGAGAAATAACAATGATGGGAAGAAATCTTTTAGGAGGTGACAAACCTATGACACCATATAATAAATTTACTGATTATTTAAAATCAAGCGAATTTGTAACGATTGAAGAATCATCTATTACTATTCAAATTCAAGACGGACCAATTAAAGAATTTGGACATAATGGAGAACAAATAGATAAATTACTCGAACTCTATTTAGAAATCATTACTCATTTGAATCAAAAATTTCCTTGTCGTGAAAATACTTTAACTATTACCAAAGTAGAAGAAGCCTTACTTTGGCAATTGAAACGCAAACAAGATCGGGAAAAACGCCAAGTCGAAGGACTTAATAAACTATAAATACTCTTTTTTTCTAAATTTTTATATGGATCTATTTCATCCTTTTAATTATTCTGGAAAACAATGCGTTATATGTAAGCAATCATATAATGAAAATAAAGTGGATTATGGATATCCGGTATGTTCATCGGATTGTCTTAAACAACATTTAGATATGTTAAAAAAGGAGTTTCATTTAGATGGATAAATCTGATAAGGGATTCTTTCGATTCCTTGCTATTATTTTTGGATTTTCATGGGTTGTAGTAATTGTTTTTGTGGTTTTATATTTTCAATATGTTTCGCAGATTTCTTAATTTTTGATAGAAATTTTTGAAAGTATTTACGAGTTGATTCGAATCCACCTTCCAATATATTATCAGCAATCTCTATAAATATCTGTGGTGTCCACAATATACTTAAACAGTAATTATATTCGATAATAGAACTATTTGAAAAGATTATATGAGATGGGCGTTTTTCAGCAGGTCTTAAAGTCTCTAAATATTCTTCTGCTTCATTAATTGAATGACATGAATATAAAGTCCAATTCTGACCACTAAATGCACAGTAAATTTCGATCATTATTTATATTGTATAAGACATGGGTTTTTATAAGTTACGGATTTTATTTAAGTATGAAATATCAATATTTAATTTCAGATAGTTATATTGAAGCGTATGAAAAAAGATTTATTGTAGATGCCAATATTGCATCAACAATGAGTTATCCGATTAAGAATTTAGAAGAAGCCTATCAATGGATTTTGGAGGTTGAAGGATTTTGAATAAATTAAAATGTTTTCGATGTAATCATAGATTTCATTATTATCGTAAAGAAGTTACTTGGAATAATGAAACTAAACATTATGATAAAAAGATGATTTTGAAGAAAGATCAAATCTATCGAGATGAATATGGATTGCCAATATGTCCAGATTGTATGGAAGAGGTAATTTCAGAATATTGGGAAGAACCATATGTTGTTATGGATGATTTAATTAATTATAATTATTCATATCAAAAATATATGGCAAATCAATATGAAGTTGAATGCCCAAATATAAAATGTGGTGTAATCAATTCATTTAATCTAAATAATGATAATTGTGAACATACCTGTTGGGATTGTCCATGTTATTTTTTTACTAAAGATCATAAAGTTACTGATTGGTGGGAAAATGAAGATAAATATATTGAAGAAGGTGAAAATAAATGACCACATTAAAATATCATATGTTAACCTTTAATCTTTATTGTATTATTATCGGAATAATTTGTGCAATCTATTCACAATATGGTAGAGTATTTTTGGCAATTGCTATGATTCCTTGGCTTGATCCTGATTGTGATCAAAGCACAACATGGCATAGATGGTTTTTCTCACATTCAATATTACCGGGTTTAATTGAAGCATGGTGTTGGATGAAAATATTATCTCAAGAATATTGGTTTATGTTAGTTATAATATTTTGTAGTTATGAAGTAATTCACTTATTAGGTGATTTAGGATCTTCTCAAGGATTTGGTTCTATCAAGTTAAAACCTTTTAAGAAAACGTTAAATGCAAGATGGTGGATATTTTTTAATGAAATAACTTTTTTAAGTATAATAATTGTGTTAATGGTGATTTAAATGAGCGAAAAAATAAATAATGAAATTCCAAATAAAGATTTGGTTAAATGTAGATATCAATATTATGATATTGAAAAAAGACATTGGTGTTGTAAACATACAGATGGATATATATTTAATAATAACAGTGGAATGACCGAACCTTGTATGGGTATATATGATTCACGTTGTATGGTAAAGGAACCATTAATTGGTGCATTTTTTAATGATCCTCGTCCAATTATTGAAGAAATGAAAAATAATTCAATTATTGTTAATTTATGCAACACATGTAAATGGGAGAATACTGATGGAACTGAAAGCCCATGTAAAAATTGTAATAAAAATGGCGGAGTATATAATGCATGGATAAAGAAAGAAGAAAAAATTTCAGAATCTTATAAATTGTGTCCCTATCAAGGTGCAAAATATGATGGAAAATATAAATGTGAACATCCTAACGCAATTGGATATGAACTTGATTCTATTTGTGTATCATCATCTATTATGGATTGTATTAAATCACATGATTGTCTCAAATCTAATGCTAAATATTGTGAACATGAACATTGGAATGGTAATAGATGGGAATGCGATATATCAAAACACACATCTACGTTGCGTTGTGATCCTAAAATTTATTGCGATTACATTAAAGAAAAACCAGGGTTAATAGATCCAACTAATATAAAACAATATGGATTCAAATGCTCTCATAACTATAAACAAAATGATATGTGGTATTGTGATATACCAGAAGGATATGTAAATAAAATACATAAATGTTCATCAGTTGGAATTGAAATTGTATGTGATTTGAATTGTGATCATTGTAATGTTTATAAGAAAGAACATGAAAAACCAAAGAAAGAAGTAAAACAAATTAAACGATGTCAGTTTTGTATTGAAACTGATGAAATGGTTCAATGTAGTTTAGATAATAAGAAATGTGAAAAAACAAATTCTGCATGCCTATCGGGATGTGAATGTGAACAAACACAGTTAAAAGAAAAAGTAGAAAAACAAAAAGAAGTGAAAGAAATGTCAATAAAAAAATCATGTGAAAATTGTGGTAATGCTGATGGAGATAAATGCAAATATGAAGGGATATGTTATACTGGTGATGAATTAGATGGGTGGATTAATAAAGAGAAAGAAGTGAAAGAAGATATCAAAGTTAATTGTAACCAAAAAACTGTTAAATATTATTGTTTTGAATGTGTTAATTTTAAAAATAAATTGAATATCGAACCATGCCGATCATGTAATCGAGGCATTTTTTTAGAAGAAAAAGGACATTGGATTAAAAAAGAAGAAGTGAAAGAAGATATGACCGCAACATATGGAAATGAATATTCCAAAATAAGTTTTAGAAAAGAAGATCATTATGGTCAAAATGCCGACACTGTGAAAGCAGTAAAAGAAGAAAATGAAGATATAAAAATTAAATATATATGTGAAAAATGTGGATATGCTGAAGTATATGATCATAAACGAATACATACATATTGTGGAGAATGTGGTTCTAAAATTGAAATTAAAAAGAAGTTTGAGTTATTGAAACCAACATTATTTGATATACCTAAAGTAGAATATGATGCTGAAATTGATATAGAACCATATAGATATATTAAAAAAGAAATAATTAGAAAGAATTGTTCATCATGTAAATATTGTTGGGATTTTGATAATACAGTATGTGAAAAATATGATTATATCACAATAAATGGACCTGCAACACATAGATGTAATGATTGGACTTCTGGTAAATATTTTAAAAGATATATCACTTGTTCTAATTGCAATTATACGGTAAAAAAGCAACGAAAATGTCCAATTTGTCATGAATCTTTAAAAGAACCACATAAATCACTAACTGAAGATCAAAAAGCAATTATTTGGGGTTCAGTCTTAATGATAATATTGACTGGTTTAATATCATTTTGTTCTATATTAGGATATTAATTTTTTATTAATATAGGTGATAATGATTCCAAAAACCAAATATAAAATTAAATCAAAGAAATTAAAAGCAACACATGCTGATATGATTCCAGTTGATGAAACAATCGAAATACAAATACCTAAACCCCAAACAGAATTAGAATTTCAATTAGCACGTAGATTAGGGTGGGGTAAATATTTTTTTCAATTTCCATTAATCACTAAATATGTTGTTAAACAAATTAAAAGATTAAATGTTGATGTTGGTGAAATTGAATACATACCAATTAAAAAAGCAATCAAACATGAAGAAATAAGAAATAATCGTTCTGCTTGGTCTCATTTTGATGAAAATCAACGTAATGAATTGCAAGTTCGTTTTACAGAATATACTAAATATGTAAAATTACCTTTAGATTTTAAAAAACAATTTCCGTTTTTATGGGCCATAATTCAGGATCAATATATTACAAATTTAGTTAATTCACGGAATTTAGTTCGAATGAAAAGGAAATTAAAAGGATTAATTAAACTCAATATTGATTATTCAACAATCATATTTTATCAACATTATCTTATTAAACAAATGCCAAACTATAATCAAGCATTAAATGATGATCCTTTTTTGAAAATGTTTATGGAAAATGTAGATAATCTAATGAAAATCATCTATACTAAAGGAATGCAAGAATCTACATTTAACGAATTAGTTCAAAATACCATTGAAGCGACAAAAAGTTTTAAGGTAAGAAAATAGAATACATATAAATTATAAGTCTTTCTTTTTTATACACATGCTATCAATTTTAGTATTCATTTTAGGAATCATTCTTTTTCCATTTTTATTAAGTATGGCAATGATTCCAGAACCAAAGAAAGAAACACCTATGGCAGATCTAATTGAATTCGTTCAAAAAATGGAAGAAACTGCCAAACAAGTTCCAATAATGAAGGGAACACCAAAGAAGAAAGTTGATCCAAAAAGTCCATTATTACAACCACATGATGATTCCAAAGGGCCAACAGATGAGGAAATATTGGAAAATCCACCAGAATGGACGGGATATAATTCTTATGAAGGATATAAGATTATTAACGGAAGAAAGGTATATGATGGACAGAAAGATGATTATGGAAACATAGTTCACGCACCAATATTAACAGATGCAGAATGGGCGAGGAAATATACTCACTATGATATAGTTACAATATATCGTGATGAAAAATCCGGTTTTATTAAACATAAAAAAGTTGAGAAAATAACTGAATTACATTCAATTGATTTAGAAATATTGGATGCATTAAATACATGCGAAAGAATGATTGTATTGGCAGCAAGAGGTTATCATAAATCATCAGCACTGCAATTAAAAGTTATGCGTTCAATTCTGGATTGCCAATTAAATGTTGTATATTATTCTGCAACAATTCGTAAAGCGGGAGAATTTACTGGTAGTGTTAGGCAATTGCTTAAGAACAATGTTGCAATTTTAAGAGCTTATGGATATGTTATAAATGAAAAACAAGGTGATCGTATTGATAATTTCTTTTTTGTTTGGCAATCTTCCGATAACGTCCGAGATGCAGGTCTATCTGCGGGTTCTGTTGAAGGTGGCTCTAAAACTGGAGGGCATCCACACATAAT
>Ga0172381_10003289_pt1 | contig 17210 bp, 16 predicted proteins | sample Leawel6488metaG_FD_119754 | JGI IMG/M metagenome (GOLD analysis project Ga0172381, IMG submission 119754) | Leachate microbial communities from a municipal landfill in Southern Ontario, Canada - Leachate well 64-88 metaG | ecosystem: Engineered > Solid waste > Landfill > Unclassified | place... | reverse complement strand
GCCACCATCCGATTAATTTATTCCGATTCCGGATATAGAAATCTTTTAGGATTCATTCAATCCGACCGCATTCCTCATTCAACGGCCATGTCACTTTATGGCGCGCTTGCAAAATCAAAAGGCATTACGATTGAGGCCTCTATCAATCCCACTCCGTCTGTTACTCCGCTTGCCGGCGATTCTCAAATTCCTTTGGTTAACATCGACGAGTATTGGACGGATCAAATCATGGCCGTCTTCGTCAATGACAAACTGCTTGATTTTTATGTTCATGACTGGGGCTTCGTTCCTTTGCAGTCGGTAAAAAATAATTATGTGCCTAACTATCCTTACGGCAAATCCGACATTGAAGATATTTTGGATCCTCAACTTTCTCATAATAAAGTCAACAATGATCTGGCAAATCTTTTAACGTGGATTTCCTCGGTCAACCTTTGGGGTAAAAATTTGGAAGGTATGCAAGCCCTTGTGGCCGGTCTCTCCCGAATTTATTCTTTGCCGGACGACGGCGAACTCCATGCGTTTGAAAAAACGGGTGATCCTTACATTACAAATACTTTCGTGGCCCAAAGACGATCGGCCATTATCGAATTATCCGGTGTCTCCGAAGCCATGATGTCCGGCTCTCAACTCTCGGCCGCTTCCGGCAAAGCTCTTGCCCTCGCTTTTCAAGGCACTATCAGAAAATTAAATCCGCGAGCTAAACGATTCCGTGTTTGTCTCAAACATTTGAATGAAAATATTTTAAAACTTTACGAGCAGTATTTTCCGGAGACAAAGAAAATTATTGAAAGTGATTATCGCAATGAAGTCTTCTTGCCGACTACTTTGCTCCGCAACATTATTGATACCATCAACAAATTCCAGTCCGGTATTATCTCTCAAGATACAGCTATGCGCGAAGCCGGAGTGGCTCAACCGAATTTGGAAAAGAAAATTATGCGCAAGGATCTTTCTGATCCGGTTCTTGGTCCGCAAGTGGCAAGACAACCGGCTTTGCTTCCAAGATTAAATGAAGGTCAAAATGTTCCGGGTGAAAATCCAATGGCCGCTCCCGGAAACGCTCCAGCCGCAGGTCAAGCCGGAGCGGTAGCCGCTACAAATAATTCAGCGTCTGGTGGCGCTCCAACACCAAAATAATATGGCATACTCACGCGCAACAACATCAAAAGTCAAAGGAGATTCGCTTGATACTTTTGTCAGCAATCTTGGCAAAGCTTTTGACGACCAACTCACCATCCGCAATGCCGACGCGGAAATAAAATTTAATCAGATGGTTTTGGAACAGAATATTCCTCTTGAGGCACAACTTTCTTATCGGAAAGATCAAATGAAAGAGATTCAAACAAAAGATGAGAAAAAAAGAATTTCCGGAGAGATTTCTACCTTAACCCAGCGTATTGAAGAAAAGAAATTCACCGATACTTATACCGAGAAATTAATTAATCTTTCTTCCGGTGTTGAATCCATCGACAATGTTTTACAATGGCTGAAAGATTCCAAAGCAACCGCTACCGATCAAAATATTATAGACGCGATCAATAAACAAATTACTGATAAAGAAGCTACCCGTTATTCTTTGGTTAAACAAACTATGGAGAACGAAACTTCCTATGCGACCACCAGTAAAGAGGCCTCCATTATTAATGATCAAATTAATAAAGTCAGCGCGGCCAAAAGTAAAGCAATGCTTTCCGGAGACAATCTCTTGGTTTCTTCTTACGATTTACAACTGCAGTCTTTGAAGAAAACCCAAGTGGAAAATTCTATTCAAAAGGATATGACTAATTTTGCAGTTTCGGCCGTTTCCGGATATACCACTTCTCTCGATCTTTTGGATTCTTATAATTCTAAAATTACTTCGGGGGCGCAAGATGGTCCGGTGACGATTGGTGGCACTACCTACGGATCAGCTAAAGAATTTTGGACTTATAAACGCGACAGCTATCTTTCCGATAATTCCAATAACGGATTCTTCTCTCAATTCAAATCGGAAGTGGATAATAAAATTAAAACGGATAATTCTAAAAATTCTCTCACTACCGGCGCTCTTTCAAGTAAAATTAGTGCCTATGATTCGCTTGCCTCCCGTCCGGAATTGCAATCTTTCAATCAACAAATTCAAACCTACAAACAAGATTCTTTGCAATCCGGAGCCGATTTGGTTTCTAACAATATCTACAATACTTATGCTACGGACTATGATGTCAATACGGCTGTCGGTGGATTAAATGCCTTGAAAGATTTGGGAGCAAATGTTTCCGATTCTTATACCAAAGTTTTGACACTTGGTTCTCAAATTAAAAGCCAGCAAGTCAGCAACATTCTTTCAACGGCCAATGATTTGGTTAAAACAGGACTTTCTCCGGAAGAAGCTATTTCTCAAGCGATCGCTCAAGGCGCCGGCGCGACAGTTTCTCCAAAAGAGGCAGTGACAAAAACTGAAGGAAAGATAGCAACCGACTTTGCTTCAAAAGCAACGGCCAGTTCCTTTACAAATGATCCTCGACTTACAATTTCTTCTCCTACCTCTACTACCCCTCCAGCTGGAACTTCAACCCCAACATCCACCACTTCGGCAGCCGGTGGCAGTTCGATAGTGGATTTTCTTAATTCTAAAGGCCAAGATTCTTCCTATGGCGCGCGCGCGAGATTGGCCCAGCAATATGGAATTTCAAATTACACTGGATCGGCTCAACAAAACACCCAACTTTTAGGCATTCTTTCTAATCAAACAAACACTAAACCGGTAGCCACAAATACTACACCAACTCCAACTCAACCAGCGCCAGCTCCTGTTGTCACCCCTAAACCTGCCGTTACTCCTGCTCCAGCGCCTTCAACCGGCAAACTTGGTGCAAGTTACACCGGCACTTCAGTGGTTGACTTCTTGACTAAAGCCGGCCAAGCTTCCGACTTCACTTCAAGATCTAAATTGGCTCAAACTTATGGCATACAAAACTACACCGGAACAGCCGAGCAAAATACGAAATTATTAACCACACTTAAAACCAAATATTAATATGGCAACATTTAACGTAGCAGCGGCTCTTGGAAAAACAGCAAAGTCTCAAGACTACGGCTTTTTGGTTGACCAGTTAGATATTTTGGAATCGCAATTAAAAGGCCAAGACGGCGTGCTTTCTTCTTCTGATTATCAAGTTTTGAAAGGGGCGGCTCAAAAACTTTATGCTCATCCGGGATTGACACCGGCACAAAGATCAAATATAGAAGTGAAGGTTGCTTCCTACGATTCGTCTGCCAAAACCAATGAATTTAAAAAGAGTGGAGATTTGGCTACTATTGAACGCGATCTGCAAAATAATAATATCGACAATTCCACAATCAACGGCAGTAATCCGGTGAATTTTATGAAAGCCAAAGAATTAAGTTTATTGGCTAACTTACGACAAATTGAAAATTCCATCGCGCGTCTCGATAATGCCGGTGAAGATTCTTCGGCCCATTACAATAAAAGAAATGCGCTCATGGAAGATTTGAATAATTTGAATCAAGCCATTGAAGATACCACAAAATATCAAGCCGGATCCCAGCCGACTTCAAACTTGCGCGCGTATATAAAAACAAATTCCAAAGGCCAGATCGTCAATATTGATGTTTTGCCTTACGGATCTAAAAGTGGTTATGTTGATACCAACCGAGTTTATGGTGGCCTCATCATTGCCGGCGCTCCGAATAATAAATTACCGAATGGCAATGTGGCTTTCAAACTTGGAAATGAAAATTTGGTGGCTTCCGGATCTGCTTCGTTTGATCCGGCTACCGGCACATTTACAAACAATAATGTTTTGAAACCAGAGGCGGAAGGCGGAGTTTCCAATATGGGAACAGCAACCACTTATAAATCTTTTGCCGATTCTGGGGTGACTACTCAAAAAACCGCTTATCCGAATCAATATTTCAAACCAACCGACAGTAAATTTATTTATAAAATGAATGCTGACGGCAATTTCACAAAATATGCTTCTACTACTCCTCAAAATCTTGGCATTACGGAAAATGATCTTATGCCAGTATCAAACGATTTTGAATCAAGTAATATCGTTCCTTACGTTAAAGATACGGTTATGAATGGTCCGGAATTGAATTTACCAACACCTCCAGCCGGCGCTCCTGCTCCAACGGCTTCTACAACCCCCCCTGCTTCTACGCAACAAACCGGTGGAACTTCTCGCACAAAATCTGCAACCGAAAGATCTCCTCAAACTTCTCAAGGCATTGTCGGCAAAGCGCTGGACGCTGCCAAGGGATTTTTTGGGAAATTATTTGGTCAATAAACCATGGCAAGATTACTTTTACAAGATTATGAAAGCGTTCAATCTCAAAATCCGCAACCAGTAGTCACTCCTGCGGCTCCTTCGGCGACACCCGAAACTACGCAAAATCCTCCTCAATCTATGCAACCGGCGCCAGTATCTACTCAACCGGCCCCCCAATCTACTCAAAATCCATATGAAAAGCTCGGCGCGCCTGTAAAAGAGGCCTTTCGGAGCAATTATCCCGATTTTGGAAAAGAATTAGGATCGGCCTTTGGTGTGCAATGGCCGGACGATCAAACTTGGGATAAAATGTCTTTTACTGACAAAACCAATACCGTTGTGCCGGCTCTTTTCTCCGGTGGTATTAAATTAATTTTAGGCTTTCCTAAAGCGGTAGCGCAAGCGCTTCCAAATTTTGTGGTGCAGGGGGCTAAACCAATTCAAGTTTTTGAAGAATCCTTAATGGCCGGCAAAGGCCTCAGCAAATCGCTCCGTGAGATGACAAATCTCGACACTCTTTCTAAAATGGAAAATGCGCCGATTCCTTTCTTTTCAACTTTGCCTTGGGTTGGTGAAAATATTTTTTCTCCAAAAGGATCGTATTTCGGACCGGCTGGCCAAACAAAAAACGAAGTTTCTTATATGGCTCGTCAAGCCGGTGTACCTTCGGTCTTGGCTGATTTTGTCGGCAAGATTGCCGGAACCGGCAGCGTACTTTCGCAAGCCTTGGGAGATGTGGCCATCACCGCTTCTATGGCCGAGACAATGACAAACGCTTTAAAGCCGCGCGCGCAATTTGATATTTCAAAACCGGTTGATCCGATTCCTTATACTGAAAGGACAATCAATGGTAAACAAGTTTATACTGCCGGCGAGGCTAGCAGTCCGTCGCAGTATTATTCTCTTTCAAAAACTTTCGCTAAAGAAAAATGGAACGGCACTACCGACAATACTTTTTGGAAAGTGGCTCCGAATTTTGAAGGCGGCGTGGAACTTTCTGTTATCAAGCATGTGGACGCGCAACCCGGATCTTATGTCAAAATAAACGGTGCGCAAATTCCGGTGGTACAAGGAAAATTTGGACCGGAAATAAAACTGCGTTCGGAAGTTTTGAAAGGGCCAGCAGCGCCAGCAACCGAAGAACCTTTTGCTTTGAAATCTCCCGAAGGCGCTCCTCCAACGACGGCTGAATTAGTGCAAAAACAAGTTGACGAATTAGACATGACAGAGCAAAACCTTATGGAAACAGAACAGATTTTACGCGAAGATCCTGTTTTGGGATTGAAAAGATTTGAAGCAAAGTCCGGAGAATTTAAAGGGTCACTTCCGGAAGTGACTGGAAAAAATTTGGAAGAAATAAGAAAGTCAAAAGCATATGGGGGAATAAGATCTAAAGATACCATTTCTTTTATTCAACAAGGTGATTCAATCGTAACAGAATACGGTTTCAATACAGCCGAAGAAGCGCAGGCAAGATTGGAGCAGGTTAAACAAAACTTAATTGACGTTCGTGAGCAAAAGGCAGAAATAAAAACCAAACAAGCCGGCCTTGCGGAAGAATTAAAGAAAGCAAAAACTCCGGACGAGATGGCTCAAATTGAAGCCGAATACTATAAAAATACTTTGCCGTCTTTTGGCCAACCAAATGTTTCTATTCCTAAAGCAGTTATTCCAACAACTCCAATCAAAGGATTTGAAAATAAATTAGTTAGTCAAAAAGATATAAGCAATCTTGATAATATTTCCAGCGCTTTAAAAATTCCTTCCGGCGCAACGGAAATGATTGTTCGCAACATGACCGGAAAATCAGTGGCTTCCGATTTGACTTTGGGAGAATATACCAAAGTGGCGCAGGAACTTTCAAATTTTCAAAATCCGTATGTTCCTCAAGCAGACATTCCAAACTTCTCGAGAATTATAGAGCCACAAAGACACTGGATGTCTTCGTTTGAAGAAAAAACCGGCCAACCGATTTGGTCTAAAATTGGCAAACCGCTTTTTGAAGCGGAAGCTTTGAGTAAGGTGAAAGTTTATAATGCGGAAAATTGGTTGCGTGAGATCATGGGTAAATACGGCAGCGAAGAAAACGGCCGAATTTTGCGAGCATACAGACTTGGAGATACGGCAGCCATAACCGACAATCCGAATTTGAATCCGGCACAAAAGGCCGATTTGATAAAAATTAATGATCAAATCACTGAATTTTTCACTAAAATTGCCGGAGATACGAATATAAATTTGGCTGAATTTGAAAATAATCCATCGGCTTATGTTCCGGATTTGGCTGATCTCGGAGGGAAATTTACTCAATACAAATCAAATGAAATGATCAAAGGTCCGGCACCAATTAAGACTGCCGAAGGAGATGTTGTGCCGGGGTCAAGTTTCTTTGCTAAACAAAAGAAAACAGGAAACTTGAATATTCCGGTTGATGATATTTGGCAACTTATGGACATATACGCACGCGCTGGCTACAAGTCAAAATATTTTGATAATATAAAATCAGAATTTCAAAATCTTCTACCATCTCTTGATCCAAAAATTGCCGAATCGGTCAATTCTACCATTCAAGAAGTTTTGGGTTATGGATCTCATCTTGATAAATTTGCTAATGAAAGTTTCCAAAAAATCTTCAATAAAATTCCGGGTGTTAATTTACCTCCGGACACTTTCCGCAGGTTTATGAATTTTAATTCCAGCATGATTTATGCCAATGTTTTGAATCAGCCAGCCACTTGGTTTAGGCAACTTCTTTCTTATCCGACAATCGGTTATGCAAATATCGGCAGTGAATTTATGGCCAGCACTATAAAAGATTTTGTTTTGAATCCAAAAAAGTATATGGATAAAGCAAGACAAAAAGGATTTTTACTTGATATGGGATCAGTCGCTGAATTGGAATTTAGAAAAGATATTTCCCTTCCGGAAAAAGGAGTGGGGACTTATACCAAATTTAATTCTATGCCGAACTCAATGGCTGACAATGTGACGAGAGGTCTTTTGGCCGAACAGGCTGATAAAATATTTAATAATTATTTAGGACTTTTCCAGAAAAAACAAATTACTTGGGATCAGGCAATGAAAGGAATGAAGATGGACGGCATGAGTGTGCCGGATCAAAACATAATTATAGGGAGAATCAACAGCGGAGATATTGCCGGAGCCAATAACGCCTATATTCGCAACATGATTGACGATACTTTTTGGCCATACCAAAAAGGATCGAGTGGGCGTGTGACATATGGCACTTTGGGAAAAACCGGATCAATGCTTTTGAAATGGCCTCTTGAATACGCCTCTACCTTGAAATCGTGGATAACGAGGGGACAGTGGGATAAAGTCATTCGTCTCTACGCTTCAAGCTCGGCTATCAATAAAACATTTCGTGATAGTTTTGGTTGGGATTTTGGATCTTCAATGCTTCTCGGCCCAATCTTGGGACTTGGACTTCCTCCAATTCAAAAAATGGCAGCCGCTACCGTTGGCGCTTTTCAAGCTCTTTTAAATGCTGATACGCAGGCGCTTTCGGATAACAAAGACGAATTGGTGACGACATTAAAAAATGTTTATAGGCCGTTAGGCTTGGAAGGTCAAAATGTGCAGGCATTTTTCAAATCTTGGAATCAAGGGCCAAACGCAGATGGAAAATATATGCTTTATAGTCGCGCCGGCAATCCGCAATACTATGCAGATTTTATAACAATTTGGGATTCTCTTTTTGGTTTTCCTTCGGCTGAAAAAGTTGATAAACAAAGTTTTATATCAAAAGAAAAAGCTCTTAACTTTTTGGGAGACAAAGCAAAATCGGACGCGCGCAAAGAAATATTCAAATTGATGAGAGAGGGAAAAGCCGACGAATTGAATTCACTTGTGCAAAAACTGCAAGAGAATAAAATAGATATTGGACAAATCACCGCAAAGAATCTTCAAGATTCTATGGTGCCGGTCGACCAAAGTATGTTTAAATTATTATCACCGGAAGCGAGAATACTTCTCTTTCCGGAATTTAGTAGACTTAACCAATGAAAAAATGAGACCATTATCATCAACGGAATTGGCGCCGTTAGAATTTAATCCGTCAATAGGAAAGACAAGTGAAAAAATTAAAGCTTCAACCGCTAAAATCGGTTGGCTTCATACGCAATCTGAAAAAGGTGCTTCTTTTGATATTAAAATCAAGGACGCTTTGGGCCGCACAAAATGGGAGCAAAAAAATTGTAAGAGTGGGACAGAAAGATTTGGAATGCTTCTTAATTTGCCGACAATGATTGGTGAAGACTTGGAAATAGAGGTCGATCATATCGAAGGTTCTGAATCAGTAAAATTGTTCTTAAATTAATTATCCACAACATTGTTGTGGTAAAGTAAATTTATAAGTAATATAATAAAAATATGACAATAAATAATCCGGCCACCCCTCCGCAAGGAGCCACCCCCGGTAACGACGCTGCAAATAGTAACCAGAATCCGGTTACTCCACCAGCTCCAGTTACACCGGGGCCACAGGGGAATAATCAGGAAGGTCAAGTTACTATAACCGCTAAAGAATATCGCGATCTTCAGCGAGCAAAAGCGCGAACGTTGTCGTTTGATAAGAGAATTCAATTGAATTCCAATAAAAATCAACCGACGAAAACAAATGATGATGGCGATGGATCTGATCCGGAGCTGGTTGCAAAACTAGCTTCATCAGAAGAAGCCCGTCAGGTGGCCGAGCGAAGAGCCTTGCAGGCAGAAGTTGGCAGCAAGGTTAGGGACATCTTGGATAAAGATGAATTCAAAACTATCCCTAAATCAACTCGCGAACTTATAATGAAAAATCCGTCCATGTTGAGTAAGGCCGACAATTTAGACGAAGCCTTGCTTGATATCGAAGATTTCCTTCGGGAAAATGTCATTGGGATTGATTCGGTGCCAATTCTTATGCCGGGCCAGCAAAACGCTGGACAGAAAAATGAGACACCGCCGGTCATAAATAGTGGCGCTCCAGCTCCTTCGGATTCGGCAGGTTTGGAAGATGTTTCCAAATTAACCGGTTCGGCGCGTTCACAGGCCATGATCAGAAACAAAATGAGAGAGGCCAGAGGAGTGAAAGCAGTTTAATTTACTTTAATTTTATAAACTAATTTTAATAGCATGGCATTAGCAAACCCATATTCGGGATCAGGTGCATACTCCGGCGATCAGTCGGCGGTTTACAAACTTGATCTTTCCGAAGTCCTCGCAAATATCCTTCTTGACGACACCGATTTCCTTTCCACAATCGGTATTTCTGGAGAAACAGCAAAGCAAACCAAACACTCGTGGATTGAAGACGCTCTCAATGCGACAACCGTTGTCATCATTGGAGACATAACCGCCGGCGCAACAGCCTTTGGGCTTTCAGCTGGTTATACCACCAAAGTAACGGCAGGAACTCTCTTGAAAGACACTCTTTCAGGAAAACCAGAAGTGGTTCAAGTCACTGCAATGGGAGCCGTTTCGGCAACCGTTGTTCGTGGCTATGGCAACACTTCAGGCAATACCCACCTTGGATCTGGAGCGACTTCCGCTTCTACTTGGGAGATTATTGCCAATCCTCGTCCGCAAGGTATGGCTGGTCCAAAAGATGAAAGCACTACGCGTTCGTTGGTTTCCAACTACACTCAAATCTTCTCTAAAGGCGTTAAGATTACCGGCACTGCTCAAGCAATTGAACACGCTGGTGTTTCAGCCGAAGATTCATATCAAATTGATCTTCGACTTCGTGAACTTAAGAGAGAGCTTGATAGAACTTGTATCATGGGTGCAATTGCTCCGAATGATGTTGCCGCAACTACTTACGGCACAATGGGCGGTGTGATTGACTTCGTTGGTTGGCAGACTGGGGGCAACACCTCCAATACTGCCGAGACACTTACTCCTTCCGTTTTGAATGGCATGGCGAAAGCTGTGTTTGATGACGGAGGCCAACCAGATATCGTCCTTGTTGGTGCAGTTCAGAAACAAAAGATTGCAGCTTTTGATCAGGAATTCAGACGATCCACTTTGGATAGTCGTCGAGCCGGTTATACGGTTGAAGAATTCGTCTCTGATCTTGGTGTGAATCTTCGAATCGTCGTTGATCGTTGGGTTCCGAGTGATGTGTGTATGATTCTTGATTCTTCAAAAATCAAAGTTATGCCGCTTCGAACTCGCGCCTTTGCTCTTGAGAAATTGGCAAAGACGGGCGATTCAGAAAATTGGCAGATTGTCGGTGAATACACCATGGAGATTCGCAATGCAAAGCAGGCGCATTACTACCACAATAACTTGAAGCAATAGTCGCGCTTTAAGAGGTAGTGGGATAGCATAGCTATACTTACCAATTAAATTCAAAAACATGGGACTTTCAGCTTCAAGAGGTCAAGACATTCGAAACTATATTCCGGCCCTTAACAAAGGCGCTGTAATTCCAATAGTTTGTTTGTCGGCCGGTTTTACAACCGGAGTATCGTCAAATGGGATTCTTTCAACCCATATTGCCTCGGCAACAATTGGCAAAGAAAAATTGAAAGCTAACGCTGTTCGAACCGAAAAGATCAGCGCCAAAGCGGTTACTTCGGCAAAAATATTCGCTTACTTCTCTTCTGGATCATTGGTCTCGGGTGGAGTGACTTACGCAAAAGCTCACGGTTTGGCAGCCAAACCTAAAGTTGTTTTGGTCAATGCTATATTGACTGCGACTCAAAGAGCTTCGGCAACGTCATTGCGAGTGTTCCATGAAGAAGCCGTTTCGGCCAGCACTTCTACAAATGTTTACATTCGTGGAAACCAAGCTGGAAATACAGCAATCAAATACGAGATTATCGCTTTCGGTTAATTTTCTTCAAACACCGGAATTCACTTGTGATGGATTCCGGAAATTTGAAAGGAAATTGAAAAAAGAAAAATGAAAAAATTGAAAATATTATTAGGAAACGCAACACTTTCATATCTCGCAGGAAGCGAGACGTGGACTTATACACTGGCTAGCCAATTGAAAGAGATGGGCCATGATGTATTTTGTTATTCTCCGGAATTGGGAATCATCTCTGACAAACTCAAAGAAAAAAATATCAAAAGTTTCAATGAATTTAATGTCGGCGGAATCATGCCATTTACTTTCGTTTTAGAAGAAAATTTTGACCATGATTATGATTTTATAATTGCCAATCATTATTTTGTGGTAGAAAAATTAAGGGCCAAGTTTCCAAAAACTCCAATAATATCAACAATCCACGGCATTTTGCATTTTATGGATAGCGGAGAAAAAGCGCCGGAACATCCAGCTTTAGAATCAGGCGTCAGTCAATTTATTTCTGTTTCGGAAGAAGTGCAGGAAAAATTAAAAAAGGATTACAATATAGATTCTTTGATCATCAGAAATTTTTTTGATATTAAAAAGTTTGATTTACCAAAGGCAAATGAAAAACCAAAACAATTTTTAATGAATACAAATTATGCCGGCAGGGAAGATCCGGCTATTAAAGTGGTCAAGGAAGTGGCTGTTGAAATGGGCGCAAGATTGGCCGTGATAGGTGAAAATTTCGTTCAAAATTTTGATGTTATTTCGGCTATAAAAGACGCTGATGTAGTTTTTGGTATGGGTAGATCCGTCCTCGAAGGAGTAGCTGGGGGCCGTTTAGGCATTGTCCACGGGCGTTGGGGGACCGGAGGGGTTGTAATAGATCAGAATATCGATAATTTGAGACGCTTCAACTTTTCAGGTCGCAATGTTGAAAAGTTAGCGACAAAAGAAGAAATTATAGAAATGATTGAAACATATTATAATCCGACAAATTTGCAGTGGGGCAAAGATTATATCGCGCGCGATCACAATGTTGTTTTAGCGGCCGAAGAATTTGTCCGTCTTGGCCGAGAATTAATAGGAGAAAATATCAACAATGTTGATTTAAACAATGCTTAATAAACTTCCAAAAATAATAGGCCTTTGCAAAGTCCGCAATGAAGCGGCCATAATCAAAGATACTTTGGATAATTGGAGTGGAATTTGCACTGGCGGAATATTTGTTTATGATGACGTTTCAACCGACGATACTGTTCAAATTTGTAAATTTCATAGAAATGTTAAAGAAGTTTTGCAAGGTGCTTATTGGGATCCCGATAGGGAAAAAGCCGAGTGGTTTAATAGGCAACAACTGCTCATGCGCGCACAGCAGGAAGCCGATTCGGAGACTTGGTTTGTATATTTTGACGCTGACGAACACCTTTACAATTTTGAAGAGTTTGATCTTTTTAATAAAGAAGACGTTAAGGCCGTTGCTTGCCGGCTTTATGATTTTTATATAACACCCGAAGACAAAGACTTGAATTATAAATTGCGCGAATGGATTGGTCCGGAATATCGCACCATTGTTTTCTTTTTCAAAAATCATCAATCATTAAGATATGACATGCCGGATCAGAGAATTGTTACATTGCCTAATACCACCGGTATGATTCCGATTCATGGAGATATTAAACACTATGGGAAAGGATTTAGTGTTGCACATCACGAGGAAACGTGCAATTATTATATTAGGTTTTGGCCTAAGTATTCTGATAAATGGAGAAAGAGATTAGGAAAAGCCGTCCATGAAGATTATGAATCTGATTTTGGAAATAAACTTATTAAATGGACGGATAGGAATAAAGGATTTACTTTAGAAGATAAAATATATGGACAAGGATAGATGTAAAATTTGCAAAAAAATAATTTCTAAAAGGAACAAATCTTTTTGTTCTCCATATTGTCGTAATATATTTCGGACAAAAGAAAAAAGTCCAACATGGAAAGGGGGCAAACCAAAATGTATTGACTGTGGAAAGCAACTGGCACGATATGGAGCAAAAAGATGTCGTTCGTGTTCCGCGATGGGCCAACTCAATAATCATTGGCTTGGGGGAATTACTAAGCTTGCTGTGTCTATAAGAAATTGTGTTAAATATAAAAAATGGAGATTAAGTGTTTATCGTATTGGGAAATTTCAATGTTCAGTTTGTAAAATAAAAAACGGAAAAGGAAAAACAATTATTTTAAATGCAGACCATTACCCAAAGAAATTTTCAACAATTATCTTTGAAAATAAAATATCAAATTTGGAAGAAGCATTAAAATGTGATGAATTATGGGACGTAAAAAATGGTAGAGTTTTATGTTTTGAATGCCACGCTTTAATAGACGATTTTCCAATAACTTTTAAACATGGACAAAATTGAAATAAGCGACAAAAAAATAGTCCCCGGAGCAACGACGGTTTGGAATCAACACGGAGAGGCTGATTTAATAATGGATTTGAAAGCTCTTTCTTTCCGGCCGAATAGTTTGAAAGAAATTTATGCTTTTCATGTATTGGACAGCCTCTTTCCGGAAGAAGGAGAAATTGCTCTTAAAAATTGGTTTAATTGTTTAGATAAAGGAGGTAAAATTTATGTAGTGGTTGACGATTTTGAATATATCGCGCGCGGATATATTGGAGGAGATCTCTCAATAGAATTGATCAATCAAGTTCATAATCATGCTACCCAATTTTGCCAAGATAGTTTGACTAAACTTTTGCAAACCTCTGGTTTTAAAGATATTGTCGTTTGGTATGGTGGATTGCCGGATATTTACGACAAAAAACATTATGAATTAGTTTTAGCAGGAATCAAATGAAAAATATTACAAAAAAAATATACAACATATTGTTTATAGCGAGAGATGATGGTGGTTGTGGATTTTATCGTTGTTCGCAAGTGGCTTCTTTTCTTAATCGCGCAGGTTTGGCAAAAGCGAAATCAGTTTTACAAAATCCTTCACATGAAGATTTGCTTGAAGCCGATTTGGTGATCATGCAAAATACCGGTTCTCCGGAAGGCGCTTCAATTGCAAATTTTATGATGGCAAACAACATTCCTTTTATGACCGAATTTGATGATTTTATTTTTCACGTTTCTCCTCACAATTTGGCCGGTTGGCCGGCGTGGAATCCGGGGACACTTTATCTTAATCGTTCATTGGAAATGACTAAAAAAGCGGTGGGAGTAACGGTTTCAACAAATTGGTTGGCCAAAGAATTTTTTCCTTATAATCCTAAAATTTTTGTGGTGCCAAACTACTTGGATAAAGACAAGTGGGATGTGCCAATAATGAAAAAAATAGACGGCAAAATTAGAATTGGTTGGGCTGGAGGCAATGCGCATGCAGATGATTTGAAAATGATTACAAAAGTTTTGGATAAAATTATTGCCGAATATAAAGGTAAGATTCTTTTTGAAACTATGGGTATGACAAGGCACGAATTATCCGGCGTATTTAATTTAAAAATGACGAGTGATGTTTGTCCGTCTTGCGGATATGAAGGTGAGATTCATCATCATCCGGGCGAAGAATTGCAAAATTATCCTCTTGTTTTGGCCTCTATGGGCTGGGATATTGCCGTCGCTCCGGTCATAAATAATTCCTTTGGAAATGCCAAATCAGACCTTAAAATAAAGGAATATTCGGCATTAGGCATTCCGGTAGTGGCTTCCAAAGTGGATCCGTATGTTGAGGCGGCAAAAAGTAATGCACAGGTTTGTTTGGCAGACACATTTGACGAGTGGTATAATGCTATTAAGTATTTGATTAATAATCCAGAGGTAAGAAACGATATTTCAAAGACGAATAAAGAATGGGCCGAGAAAAACTGGATTCAAGACAATATTTATAAGATTTCTGAAATTTATTGTAATATAATAAAAACAGTCGGGGATCGGGAATATCGTTTAAAATATAACAAACAATAAATTTAAATTAATTTAAATATATGATTTTAAAACAAGTAGCAGTTAGCGGAACAGTCGGGAAGCAAATCTATACTTCCGCTAGGCAAATTACTTTGAAAAGTATTTTTCTAACACCCTCCGGAGCCAATGCAACAGTTAAGGTGCGAGACGGCACAGCGCCGGCTTCGGCAGAAATAGTTTTCTTTGGAAGAGCGCATACATCTGGAGGCACAAAAGAATTTTGTTTTGACGATGGAGTAAAATTTACTCGCGGTCTTCACGTCACAGTTATTGGAACAGCGGCTCAAGCTTATTTACTATTAAATTAATTTTATTAATATGGCTAAATCAAAATCAAAAGAAATTTCAAACGTAAAAGGATTCTTCCGACTTAATGTCGTTGATCCAGACGGAACGATTCGTGGAGATTCCGGATGGAAGCAAAATCAAATTACAAACTCCGGTTATCAGCAATTCTTAATGTATCTCTTGGCTGGTTCGGCCGGATCACTCCGACCTTCTCATGCCGCCTTTGGAACGGCAGGAACGCCAGCCTCTGCTGACGCTACTCTTGTTAACCAATTGACTGAAACTGGTGCTAAACCAGCTCTTACAACTGGCACAGGTGGTTCAAAATCAGTCAACTACACCTTCACACTGGCCTCTGGAGTAGTCGCAGCCGCTTCTACAATCATGAATGTTGGTCTCTACTACTACACCAACGCTTCTCAAGTTAACTCCAACGGAACACTGATGGCCGGCAACACATATGCTTCGTCCTCACTTGCTACCAACCAAGCTATCAACGGGACATATCAAATCAGTTTTGGATAGAATAAGTAATTGAAAAATGAAAAAAGAAAATAAAAAAATAAAACATTTGCTGAAAAGCAAAGAAGGAGAGGTTTTGAGATTATCGCTGGGAGGTGATAGACAAGTCGGCTTTATGTCTATGGCACTTGACGGCGATATCCCACACGATCCGGAGAGCATTCCTTTTCCAATTCCGGACAATTCCATCACTATTGCCAAAGTCATTCATACGGCAGAGAGAATAAATCCAAAAGATTTTATAAAGTGGATGGACGAAATTTGGCGCGTTATGAAATATGACGGCCAACTTTTGATTTCTGTCTTTTACGCCGGATCGCCCGGATATTGGGCCGATCCTTTTCACGTCAACGGCTGTACAAACGAAACTTGGTATTATTTTGATCCCCTTCATCCTTCCGGCTTGTATAAAAAATACAAACCAAAGCCGTGGATGATCAGTAACTCCTATGCCAATCCGGACGGCATTATGGAAATTTTATTAGTTAAAAGGAGAATCGATCCTTCATATACAAAATGAAAAATCTTCAAGCCGTTCAACAAAAAATAGTAAGCAATTCGGGAGTTCTTTCAAATAGAGTTTTGATTGCTACCCCAGCTACCGGATTGGTCCGCATGGAGTGGGTTTCCGCGCGCTATGGCCAGTGCATTCCAACAAACTGGTCGCATGTGGAATTCGTGCAATATATGTCTTCATTCGTACCTTTAGGATTTCAAGTGGCCGAAGCGGAAAATATTGTGGCTAAACAAATGGTGGAAGGAAATTTTGACTGGCTTCTTTTCATAGAGCATGACAATGTTTTGCCTCCGAATACTTTTATAAAAATGAATCAATACATGATCAAGGGTGACATACCGGTCGTTGGTGGTCTTTACTTCACAAAATCAGTTCCGCCGGAGCCAATGATCTATCGCGCACCGGGCAAGGGATATTATGCGGACTGGAAACTTGGAGATAAAGTGTGGTGCCGAGGGCTTCCATTTGGTTGTACCTTGATTCATTCATCCATCATCAAGGCCCTTTGGGCCGAAGCGGCCGAATATAAGGTCGGAGAAACTTTGACGAGACGAGTATTCAAACATCCGGAATCCAAAGACGACGAGGTTGGCTTCTTTAACATTTCCGGCACTACCGATCTCCAGTTTTGCAACGAATGTATAGAAAAGAAAATTTTTGACAAAGCCGGCTGGCCCGAAATTCAAAAGAAAGAGTTTCCATTTTTAGTTGACACTTCCATCTTTGTTAAACATATTGATAACAACGGCAATCAATATCCTCTAAATATGCCGTTGGAATTTTTACAAGGGAAGGTAACTTTGAAATCTATTTTATGATAAAGAAAAAATTAT
>Ga0172381_10003288_pt1 | contig 17232 bp, 28 predicted proteins | sample Leawel6488metaG_FD_119754 | JGI IMG/M metagenome (GOLD analysis project Ga0172381, IMG submission 119754) | Leachate microbial communities from a municipal landfill in Southern Ontario, Canada - Leachate well 64-88 metaG | ecosystem: Engineered > Solid waste > Landfill > Unclassified | place... | reverse complement strand
TCCTTAGCAAAAACGATGTTTAAAACTCCGTTCAAAATAGGGCGCTGTCTGTACGACTTGACAACCCTTAACCTGCACAAGATATGACAGGACGGCTTGTATCAACCGATGAGTAATTCCCGGAAAGCACTGATAGGTAGTGCAGGGATATAAAAGTCGTATAGAAAGACACTTCAAGTAACACTTTAAGTATTGCTCCAAACCCTCGGTTTTCTTGGGGCAATACGAAAATTACGGAGCAAAGATATGAAGCTGAAGAATTCGATTGCCGGCACTTGATGGGAGTGAGGTTTTAAATGGGAAAGAGAAGATACAAAAAGAAACCAAATGGGAAAAACGCAGTAGGCCGACCTGAGCAATACACCGACCCGAACGAAGTCATAACGATCGCAAAAAACTATTTTAAAAAATGCGCTGATGAAAAGACTGATATTACTATAACAGGGCTTTGCATTGCCTTAGACCTTACCAGGCAGGGGCTTCAGGAGTACGAAGACAAGCCCCTATTTTCTGACGCAATAAAAAAGATTCGTATGTATGTCGTCGAAGATTGCGAGAAGAAGATCGGCCGTTATCCCGCCGGAATGATATTCAAACTTAAAAATATAGACAAGGAAAATTGGGTTGACAAAGTAGAAACGGATTTAACATTACACACCTTTGAACATTACAAAAATGCAAAGGGTAAATATGGATTCAAATAGTCCCGACTACAAGAGACTGATAGAGGATAATTTCAAGATAGTGGACAAGGAAGGGAATCTAGTTCCTTTCTTGCTGAACAAGATTCAAAGAAGTTATCTTTCAAAAGACGGGACAGGCAAAGACATCATCCTTAAAGCGCGACAGCAGGGATTCAGCTCTTTGATAACGGCTATATTCACAGCGGATTTTATTCTTAAAGAACATTCCTACAGTATTGTTGTGGCTGACATAGAAGAGAACGCCACGGGTCTTTTAGCGAAAGTTAAGAAGTATATTGAAAGCTATGAGACGATCAATAGCGAGAAAGTCCCTTTGAAGTATAACAGCAAGAACGAGTTATACAACCCGTTTATGGACACGACCTACAAGATCGGCACAGCGAAGAACATTGACTTCGGGCGATCGAAAACCATAACCAATCTTCATTTGTCCGAAGTGGCTTTTTATCCAGACATTGAAGGGATAATAGCCGGGGCAGGGCAGGCGGTAGTAGAAACAGGAAGACTGATCCTTGAGACGACTGCTAACGGATTCAATGATTTTAAGAAGCTTTGGGACATAGCAAAAACCAAGAAGAGCGAGTATATCCCCTTGTTTTATAGAGCGTCTGATTTTTACTCAAAAGAGTTCTTGGAAAAAAAGCGTAACGATCCCGCGCTCGGGGCCAGGTTCGCGCAGGAATATCCGGAAAACGATACCGAAGCTTTTCTTACAAGCGGAAACTGTTATTTTGACAAGGAAGCCCTCAAGGTTTACATAGAACACGCTAAAACGCCCATTACGGACGGAGTGATCTATGTTTAGGCAATTTCGCAGGATCGAACCTGGAGAGGTCTTCGCGATAGGGTCTGACCTAGCAGGCGGTGGCGGGGATTATTCTGTAAGCCAATTTTACAGCATAACGAACTTTGACGTGCCTTTGGTGTATAGTTCTTTGAAGTTAGGGTCTGAAATGATCTCAAACCTTTTCCCGGTACTCGAGAAAATAGCTGATTTGACTGGGTACAAGCCCTTGATAGGGATAGAAAGACAGTTCGGGGGGCTATTTGAGGCCGAAAGGCTCGCCGCGCTGAACAGGAAAGGCAAGTTTGAAGTGTTCAAAATGCCTGTTTACGGCGAAGGCGTTTCTGAAGAAGGGAACAAATACGGGTGGGACACGAACTCGGCCACAAGGCCCGAGATGTTGCAGAACCTTAAGACAGCGATAGACAAAAGGGTCATTAAGGTTTACGATAAGCAGACGATAGAAGAATGCTACTCGTTCATTGAATCCAAGACAAGTTCGGGTTGGAAAGCGCAGGCAGAAAGAAACGCTCACGACGACCACGTTATGTCTTTAGCAATAGCGTTGAAGATAAGCCATTTTCTAAGGGATGTTGAAGAATTAAGGCTGGAGCCCGCGGGATCTGGCAGGCAGTTCGAATATGCAAGCCGCGGCCGGTGGAGATAAATAAAAGCAGGAGGGCAAACACAATGACTGAACAAGTCGCCGAAAAAACACAAGCAAGTCCGCAAATCCAGGAAGAAGCGAAGAAAGTCTTAGATCAGAAAGAAGCCGAACAAAAAGCTGAACAACCTGACGTGGTTTTAGAGGCAAGGCTTAAAGCAGACGGCGGAATATCGTGGAAGATACCGCCTAACCTTATGGCCGCGAGTTACCTCTTGCAGGTGCTTGAAACGGGTGTTAAAGAGATGATGGCTTCGACAATCAAAGCCTCAATGTTAAAGCCTAAGGACGACATAAAGAGCAAACTCATAAAGCTCCCGGGGTTCCTGGGCGGGAGGCGTAAATGATAGAGAAAAAGCCTCTTAAGCTGATTGACAGGTTAGAGAACAGAGTAGTTGAAGCGAATATAGACCGAAACGAAGACTATGGATATGATCCCGCGGAAAACAAAGTAAAGTATTTCGGGATCGTAATGGAAATTAAGATATTGGGCGTAAAGTTCAGCATTGCAAGGCAGAAAGAGTTTGTGGTAGAAGGCGCGCCGCAGTTGGCTTTTGAGGACGAGGTAGAGAATGGCCAAAAAGGTTGAAGTGAAAGAAGAAAAGCCGGATAAATCGATAATCTACGCTCCCGTAACCGAGGAAAGTAATACAAAGGCTTACGGAACGCCCCTGAAGTTCGATGATTCCGAGCAGAAATCAATAATCCAGGACATAAAAGAGGCGATAGACACTTACACGTCTCAAAGGAAAGTCTTAGGGATTGAGCAGGAATGGACAGACGCGATTGACCTATACGATGGGTTTGTGGACTACAAAGACTTTCCATATGAGCTGTGCCATAATTTACATATTCATTTAACGTCAATGACTTGCGATATCCTCCTAGAGAAAGCCAAAAAGAGGACTTTCGTCAAGCCGATGATGATACTAAGACCGAGGCCGGGCAAGAGAACCTACTCCCCCGAATCGGTGCAGAAGAAAGAGAAGTATCTTGACGAGAAGATCGCTTCTGATGTTGCGATAGAAGAAACCCTGTCCCCGGTCTATATGGACGCAATCAAACTCGGGACGGGTATAGCGAAGATCGTCCACACGAAGAACGTCGAGACAGTGCGGGAGTTAGAGGTCTATGAACCGACAGATGAAGACCAGATCAGGTTTATGGCGGACTTCGATCCCAGCGATGAAGAATACAGAAAAAATCTTGACGCGCTGAAAAACGGAGAAACGATAGAGCTTTGGGTGGAGAAAGAGGTCGTTACAAAGAACTGCCCCGAGGTCAAGCACGTTGATCCGTTCAATCTATATCTGGACGCTTATGTTCCTATACAGCACCAAAGAGTGATAGCCGAGAAGATTGAGGACGTTACCTGGAAACAGTTAAAAAACTATTTCGACACAAACTACTTTGACAAGGAAGTAGAGACCTACTTAAAAGACAAATACAAAGGCAAGGACGAGTACAGGAAAAGACTTTACACGATTTTTGAAACGAACTACCTATACAAAGACAAGAAAGGAAAAGAAGTAAGGGCGATAATCACTTTCATTGACGAGTGCGACGATAGACTTGCGAGGGCAATAACGCATCCCTATATTACAAGAAGACCGAACTATGAGCTTTACACGATCATTGACAGAGTAGGGTGTAACTACGGCGTTGGAGTGGCCAAGAGACTTAAAGATTCCAATGTAATCCTGAACGAACTCTGGAACCAGTCCCTTGATTCCGGGGAACTGAACAACGCCCCGATGTTCCTTGCGAAAGACACGTCTAAATTCGACCCGACTTCAAAGAAGTACGGTCCCGCGGTCATCTGGTGGCTGAAAGACATAAACGACGTTAAGCAGTTTGACCACAGGGAACAGGGCCGAGAGATATACCAGATAATGGAATATGCTCAAAGGTATGCTGAATGGATCATAGGCGTTTCGGCTTATATGAGCGGCAGAGAGTCTCCTATAGACCCTAACGCCCCGGCTTCAAAGGCGTATATGCTTCTCCAGGAAGCGAACATAAGGATAAATGCCTATATCCGCAAAATAGACCTATCAAATCAAAAGACTTGGTTTCAGTTGGACAGACTTTACTACCAGAACTTTGACGAAGAGGACAATTACTTCGGAGATCCGAAAGAAGAAGGGGACGGATTCGATTCAATTACCCGGAAAGAGTTAAATATCCCGGTTCAGTACATTCCTCAGCTTTCAGACATTTCGATTAACAAGGCTTTAGAGCGAGAGGAAAACACCAAAACAGGGCTTATGCTGTTACAGTTCCCCACGATCACGCAGAATCCCGAGGCGACAAGGAAGGTGCTTGAGATAATACTCAGGTCTGCCGGAGGCGAGTGGGATAAGCAGATAGATGTTCTTTTACCTAGCGAGAAAGAGACGAACGTTATAGCGACCATACAGAAACTGCTAAAAACAATGCCTCCTGAAGCGATTGTGGCGATTATGGGGCAGTTGCTTCAACAGAGTGGCAAAGTGCCGCCAAATCAAGCGCAGGGGGTTCCAATGCCCGGTTCTAATGCGGGTGCTATGCCGGGACAGACACTCCCTGCGGGGGCTGGAGTGCCTAGCGAAGTCATACCAACATAAAAGGGGCAAAAATGAACCGACTGGAAAGAAAAGCCCAAAAGGAACAAGAGTCTCAGCAGAAGAAGGTTGCCGCGCGGAAAGAGTTTGAATCGGACATACACAAGAAAGCCGCGGTATGCAGGAAGTTTATAAACGATAAGAGATTCGCGGACTTTAGGGATCTATTTTATAGTTTGATTCATCAGAAACGGGAAGAAAGAGAATCTCTGCCTTTTTCAGTTAAGACGCAAGAAGAATATGCTTTTAAGGCTTTAATTATAGATTTAGAGATTAGCGCAATAAAGAAAGTCTTTGAAACGCCGGAGAAGTTTTTTGAGATGGATAAAGAGATCAAGGGAGAAACAGAATGAAAAGTTTGGGCATAAGAGCAAAGAGCGCGCCTGAGGTCGCTATGCAGCCAACGGACAAACAGATACAGATACGCTATCCTTCGTTTTCTTTGAGCTCAAAGGTTATCCCCGAGATAGGAGACTTCACGATCGGCGAAAGAATCGAAATGAAGATCATTTGCAGTGTTAAAGGGCTTCGAGAGGACTATTCGGAGAAAGGCGTATATAACGCGGAACTCGATATGACTAAGGCGGAAATAGTCAATCTCAAAGCAGACAGAAAAGAAGCGAACAGGAAAGGTTTGAGTATGGCGGACTTTATCGAGTTAAAGAAAAAATACAACAAGGAATAAGCAATGCTTGAACGGAACGCTGAGGTCGTCAAAGAGATAGACAAACTAGAGAAAAAGCATTTTCAGGGACAGATAATTCTACATTGGAAAGACGGAGTTGTTCTTATAGTAGATTGGCCCAAAAAGCCAGTAAGGAAAGAATTGGTAAGGAAAACGGAAACAACAGCTCTTTAAAAACTGAATAGCAGTAAATCTGACTTACATCAAAAGTTGAAGCCAGGATGAATCGCTTAAAGGCGATTTTTCTTGGCTTTTTTCTTTATAAACGGAATCAGGCACGGGACTTGGCCCTGTATAGCCAAAGCAAAGCCTGAAAGGAGACTTACGATGACAGAAAAAGAAGAAGTAAAGACGGAAGAAGTGGCAGAGGGCGCGGAAGAGAAGACTGAGGAGACCCAAACGGAACCGTCGTCCGTAAACGACGCAGGAGAACCTCATGAAGAAGTCAAAGAAGAAGCGTCCGAGAAGTTAGACCCGAATCTCTATGACGAGTTCGGGGTTCCCTGGAAGAACAGAGCGAAAGAAGCCGAAAGGAAACGGCTTGACGTTCTTGAACGGGTAGCTTTTGAAAAACCGAAGAAAGACGAGCCTCTGTTCGATGAAAACGGGGACGAAAAGAAAGAAGACATAGACCAGGTTCTTGAAAGGCGGTCGTCGCTTGAAAGAGTGGCTTACGACAAAGCCGAAGAAGTCATTGAAGGGCTTGCCAGGGTAAATCCGGGCATACTGAAATTCAAGGACGCTATTCACAAGGAACTCAGGTCTGTGAAATTGGAGCAAAGAGGGGACGAGAATCTCATTCGGATGGCCGCTATGATGAAATACGGCGAAAACGTGTTCAGGGTAAAACCTGATGCCCCGAAAAAGAAGATCGTACCCACAAAGACAGGAAGTGATGTGTTAAACCCCAGCCAGAAAGGTGGGACGGCAAGCGAGATCACGCTATCCCCTGACGAAGAAGCTTATGCGGAACAGCATAGGCTTCGGGGTAAAGGGTTTAACAATGAAGACATAAGGGACTTGTTCAAGAGAGCAAGTGGCAGTAAATAAAAGCGGCCGCCGGAGAACGCAGGGCGGACAAAGAGGGAAAAATGATCGCAGGAGAATATTTAACAGGGACAATTTTGAAGATGAAAGTGTCCGATAGTGAGGTGCTGAAAGCGAAGTCGGGCCGGTGGGTAGGCGTTGACGGCGCAGGGTATCTTCAAATGGGTAGCGCGACCTCAGTTGATATTATGGGCTGGGTTACGGGATCGCTTGAAGAGACTTCCAGTTCAACGGCTGGGGGAACGTCTTGGTTTGTTGAGACTGACTTCCTTTCGAAGCTCTGGGTAATGCCAGCTTGTAACACGACCGGGGTAGGCGCGACAGAGGCAGAACTATTAGCGGCAATAGGGGAAACTTGCGACATTACAATGGAAAGCACAAGTTACCAGTATTGTGATATAGGACTTTCTGACGTCGATATACTCTTGGTTTACGGGTATATTTACGAGGGATCGGCTTATGGTAAGCAGTACGCGATAGTCAAGCCTAACGTCGCCAAACTGGTTTACACTTCGCACTAAGAAGTAGAGGGCTACGAGAAAGCGGGTAGCCGATAAACGGAGGATTTATGAACGCAGGGATATACAGCACGGGATCAGTAATAACGATGAAATGCGGAGCAAGCGCCGTTGTTAAGGGCAAGTCAGGGAGATTCGTCCAGGCCAACGATTCGGGATATATCGCTCAGATAGCCGGAACGACCCTAGACATTATAGGGTGGGTAGTAGGGTCTTTTGACGCTACGGCGGCATCAACCGCGGGGGATACGGCGTGGGCTGTCGAGACAAACATCTTCGGGAAATTGTTTGTTATGCCTGCCTGCCACGGAACCGGGACGACTGCGACTGAGGCACAGTTACGCGCGGCAATAGGGGAATCAATAGACATTATCCTTGAATCTACCTACTACCAATACGCGACTACCGCGGCTTCGACATACGATATTATCATTCCCTACGGATATATCTATGAGAAATCAGGGTACGGACATCAGTTCCTGATAGTCAAGCCTAACCCGGATAAAGTCGCATATGCAACACACTAAGAATGTGAGGGTTACAAAGAAATCAAGTAACCGAGGAGATAAATTATGAATTGCGGAGTATATAGAGGCGGATCAGTCGTAAGAATGAAGATGGGCGCGAGCAACGTCGTAAAAGCTAAGTCCGGGCGGTTTGTTGCCCCTGATGGATCGGGGTATATGGATATGGCCGGAGCGGCTTCTACGGACATAATGGGCTGGGTTTTAGGTTCGTTCGAGGCAACGGCGATATCTACTGACGGAGCAACGTCGTGGCCTATTGAGTCGGACATTTTTGGCAAGCTGTTCATTATGCCCGCTTGCAATGCCACGGCGACTGCCGCAACGGAAGCCGAGATGCAGGCTACGATCGGCGAGACAGTCGATATCACGATGGAGAGTACGAACTATCAATACTGCGACATCAGCCTTTCAGCGGTAGATATCCTGCTTGTCTTGGGGTACATCTACGAAGGGAGCGCATACGGAGAACAGTACGCGATAGTTAAGGTCAATCACAATAAGTTGTCTTACACGACACACACGACATAAGGTAGTGAATAAAAATTCAGGAGGACTCAAATGAATGTACAGCAGGATTTTAGTAAAGGTGCGGTAAAGACCATTTACGATTACTCGATGGAAGCAACGCAGTACGCAAAGACCCAGGAAAAATGGCCTATGATCTACAAGGAAATTTCAGTTGACGGCGATCACTGGCAGTCCACTTCCGTGATAGGCCCGAAGAAACTGACGAAGACGGGACAGTCGGAAGGATTCAACGTAACGACCGTTTCAGAAGGGTACACGGTTTATGGCTCGGTGTTTGATTTTACTGACGCTATAGCCATGTCCTATGACACGGTAAGGGATATTAAGAAGTTCAACAATATCCTGAAACAGGCCGCAGAGGGATGGGGAGAGGGCGCGATAATTACTCGGGACGAGTTCTATTGCCATCCGTTTAATTACGGCGGATACACCGCGGGCCATTGGTCGTTTAACGGAACCCCGGAATCCGGCGCGCAGTCCGACACTTCAGGAAACGGTTGCTACGACTCGGCTTCTTCTTCGGCCATTGTGGCCCTTTTCGCAAGAACGGGGGACACCTACAAACACGCCTCAAAGGTAGGCGGAACGTCATATTTCAACGCTCTTGCTTCAGGCGCGCTCACTGATACCACTGTGGCAAACCTAATCAAGAACGTCGAAGTAACCAACGCTTACGACGAAAAGGACGTGAAAATACCGATCTCGGTTGACACGATAATCTATCCGCAGGGGCAGTTTGACGCGGTGGAAAAGATACTCGAATCCGAGAAGGTATCGGGCGGATCGCTGAACGACAAACAGGTCGTCGGCAGAAAGTTCAAAAACCGCATAGAGTGGCCTCAGCTTCTGGACACCGACGCGATATTTGTCGGGTGCGCGAAGAAAGGACTTAAGGCCTTAAACAGAATGGACCCTGTTTACGACTTCTTCGAGGACAAGAAAAGCCGTTGCTACTACGCCACGGTCGAAATGAGAATGGGACTTATGATGGATAACTGGAGATTCTGGGCTACTGACAATCTATCACAGAGCTAAAGATAACGGTACAGGGGTAAGAGGGGAACCTTTTACCCCTGTATAGGGGTTCGTATGACTAGGGGCATATTTTCGATAGCTAACAGGGTTTCTTATTATCCTTGCGATATTTGCGGGGACGATATACCGGGAAACGTCGTTTACAGGGACAAGAACGGGAAAACTGTCGCTTATTGTCCCAGGCACGACGCGATTGAGAAAGACAAAAGGAAAGGACTTCAAAGAGTAAAGAATAAAAACCAATTCCTTGATAACTTCAGGAAAGCGTTTGTTAATGTTGACACAAATATGAACACACACGGGGTATAAAAATGGCAATCGTGCGAGTGTATCACAGGGACTTAGCAAAGCAGTTAGAAAGAGATCGGGGGTTTATAATCTCAGCCGAAGTCGGAGGGGATTGTCGGCCTTACGAAGCGACATTAGCAGGCGACGTTAAGAAACTGTCCAGGAGAGAAAAGCCCTATGTAAACATAGTTGGCAGACTAAAAAATAAAAAGGAGACTAACTACTATGGCCCGTCCAAAAGCTACTAAAGAAACAAAGACCGAGACAACCGCGCCCGTGGAAGAAAAGGCACAGCCGAAACCGTCAAAAGAGGTTTTAGTCAAGGTTCTTTTGAAGTCGGTTGTTCCGCTACTCATCGCTAAAGGCTTTGAAGTGGTGCATATAACGGGGAACGGGCAGAGCGGAACCCCGAAGATATTTTTCCTGAAAGGTAACGGAGCGGAAATATCGAAACTTCTCACGGAGGAACAGGAAGCGGTTGTTCCTGCAGAAACAAAGGAAATCGAGAAACGGGTAGGGCTTAGTATAGAAATGCTGAAAAAACAGGAAGCGCAATCAATGGCGCAGAAACGGAAGAAAGGCGCGCCTATTGAACCTTCCGAATTTCATTAAAGGAGTGATTAAAATGTTCAAAAGACTAGTATTAATGCTCATGTTTTACAGCATGGGCGTATGGATGAGCCCGATAGCTTACGCAGACGCTACGGACTTGTTCGCTACAGGACAGGATTCAAGCGGCAACTATCTTTTCAGAGTTACTTCTGACGGGGGCATTTACACCGCCGCAGACGTTGATGTAAGCGACGATCTGACAGTTGACGATAATATCAATGTCGGAAGCACGTCTGCCGTCATTGACGCGGGAACGGGGAACATAAGGATTTCAACTCATACAGCGGTTACGGGGTCGATCACGGCCACGAACTCCACTTATGGTCTGAAAATATCCAGCTCCTCGAGTTCAGGGGACAGCGCCTATTTCGGCGGAGTATTTGCGACGCTTCCGACAACGGGGTTTAGCGCGGGATCGATAATTATCTGTTCATCAGATACTTATACTATGTGTATTGCGACGATAGCCGTAACGAATGCCGGCTGTTGGGAAATAGTAGGAAGACCGCAGTAGTTTTTAAGCGAGAGGGGGCAAGAAATTGCCTCCCCTCGCTCATTAGTTTCATTAAACGAGGTGGATAATGAAAAAGATATTTTTGTGTCTTGCCCTTCTTTTAGGGCTGACCGGGGTAGCGTGCGCGGCGCAGGGAGACACTTTTAAGATCACGTTAAGCACTACGGCCGCGGAAGTAGGGTTTCCGGGCAGGGTAACGTGGATGTATGCCGTGTCCCATTCTACCTGGGCCCAGAACATAAAGGTCTATGACGGCTCGACCGAGAAATTCAATATATGGATGACAACGGGCGCGGAGACTGTCCCTATTCAGACCGAGATAAGCCCTAAAAGTATGAAATTCAAAACCAGCATAAAGGCTTCTTATGATACATACGTCGCTACAGCGACTTGCCCGGTATATTTGTATCTAGGCATAGAATAAGGCGGTATTTATGAAAAAGACCGTTTTAATAGGATTGGTGTTTCTGTCTTTGTCTCTCGGAGTAAAGGCACATTCGGCTTATTATTACACCGTTGGGACTTTGGAAGACGCGATAAGAGTCCTTTTGAGGGACGATAACTCGGACACCACAAAGCGGAGATGGTCTGACGCTCAACTTCTGGATAGGATAAACCTTATCCAGCAGGCTATGGTAAGGACTACCCTTTGTCTCCAAGATCAGTACAAGATAGAAACCAGCTCAACGACTAGGGAATACAGACTGCCTGCGGACTGTTTAAAGGTATCCCGGGTGTCTTACGACGTTTCTACGTCAACCACGGCAAAGGGGAACTACTACAAGCTCCCCTGGACTTCGGTGGCGGGGCTAGATTCGTCTCTTTCGACATGGGAAGACAATGCTGCAGGGAAGCCCCAGGAATACTACGAAAGAGAGAATTACATAGGGATAAACCCTATCCCGAACGCCAACTATTATGGTCCGGACAAGCTCAGAATAGACTACGTTGTCAATCCTTCTTCCCTTACGGCTTCCTCAGACATTCCTTTTAACGATGACTACTCTTTATACCCTTTTCACGAAGGGATCATATACGGGGTGGTGTCATTGTGTCTTTGGAGTCAAGGGGAGATGTCTGAGTTCGCAATAGCCGAAGCGAAATACAAGGAAATAATGGCCTTGCTTGAGAAGACATATAACACCCAGCTTGACAGGAACACGAATTTCACGAGGTAGGAAATGACCAGAGACCAGCTAATATTCTTTTTAGTAACCCTCACATTCTTAGGAGCCATAGGAGTTATGGTATGTCAATAAACGACGGGATAGAACGCCGGAAAGGAGACGCTCAAATAGAGCTCGAATTGCAAAAACTTACCCAGCGAATTGATGAGAAAATCCTCCCTTTAATAGAAAGACACGATAAATGTATCTATGGCGAAAAAGGGGATAACGGGCTAGTCAAGGCCATAAGCGAAGTAAAGACGGGGATACGGGTATTATGGCTTGCCGGGGTGGCAGTAATAGGTATAGCCGGATTTGTAGTAGCTGTTTTTGAACATCTTAAAAAATGAGCGAACCTTTTGCCACAGACGATAACGAAGATGATAGGTGTGCTTCTTGTAGGCAGGGCGTTAATTACGAACTGCCTCTAATAACTAAATGTTATCACTGCGAAACCTTTAAAAAAAGAAAGGAGTTCAAAGAGAAAAAGAATGACTTTCCAGATAAGAGAAATTGACAGGAATATAGACAAGTGCGAGGACTGCGGGACAGACCTTTATCCCAAGAATTGGAACCACTCGCCTTTCGATTATCAGATCAAGAAGTGGTGCGATCACTGCAAGATATTCTTTGTAATAAATTTGCCAAAGAAGTATGGCGACAAGGCGCTTATCGATAGCAGGGCGGATTTTGTCGCAGAAACATAAAAGGAGGGCTTTATGAACGAGAAAGAAGTCATCGATCAGGTAAAGGCAAGTTTCGAGAAGCGGAAGAACGAAGTGCAGAACATCAGGATCATCACTGAGGCGTTTATTGAGAACGTCTTGTACGATTGCGCGGACATAATCGAGGATCTCGACACATTCAAGAAGTTTACCGAGGTTGCCGTCGAGGTGCTGGACACTTACACGAACACAGGGATTTTCGACCCGATTGACAGTCTTCTAATCAATCAGGGAATTACCTTGATACTTTCAAAGAATCCTCAGCCGGAAATCTGGTATCAGGGAATGAGGAAAAGAGTCATTGGCTTTATAGCGAACATGAAGAACTGAGGTATTTATGGCAGGTAAAGTTCTTACCAAACTAGAAGAATGGCTGAAATTCCTTGAAGGGAAAAAGACTTACCTTGTGGCTTTAGTATGGATTGCCAGGGCGGTATTCAAATATACCACGAACCACGACGCGGATATGCTTTTTGACAGACTTCTTGAAGGGGTTGGCGTAACGACTTTAAGGGCCGGAATGAAGAAATGACCAATTGGACGATTAACTTCTTTTTCGAGTTTCTTCCCGGGCTCGTTTCAGATATTATCCTGTTCGTATTCTTTTATAAGGAATGGGTAAAAAGGAATGTAACGGTTTATGATTTCAGTAATTGTCGTGGCGGGGTTAATGATACTTGCAAACATACTTCTAAATTAGGAGGAGTAAATGCGGAAAGTAATTGTAATGTTTCTTTTGCTGGTGTTCGCGCAGTCGTTGTCTCACGGACTGATAATATCCTGTGATAAGTGCAAAAGCTCCGAAACAGTCGTGAAGTGTTACGGGAAAAACGGAAAGGAAATACGGAAAATGACGATGAGCCGACTAGCCTCTGAGCTGAGTTCAAGGAAGATCGTCCGTTACGAAATGAAGTGCAATCATTGTAAAAACAAAACGATGGCAAGAGGGAAATAATGGCTACAAGGGCAGAGTTTACTCTAAAGATATCCCAGCTTGTTTTACAGATGGCTAAAGACGGGCATATACCTGTTTATGACTATCTTATGAGACATAGGATAGAACAGATGTTTTTCTTTGAGCTAGGGCGTTCAAAATGTGATGGTATAGTAAAGCTCTCAGATCATCAGCTCGGGTGCGCCTGTGATATTTATTTCGTCATTAACGGGCAGATATGCTTTGACTATGACAAGTCCCCTCTTGCTAAGGAATTGGCGAAGAAATACCACGATGAATGGGTCAAAATGGGCGGACAGCCAATGATCGAGTGGGACAAAGGACATTACGCGATGAAACGGAGCGAGACGTGAAAAAGGTCTTAGGACTATTATTTTTGCTCGGGTTCTGCTCGATTCTTAAAGCTGATATGCCTCAGTCTTTGCCTATTGAGGAGTTTTCCGGAGGCGTTGATGTTGTAAGTCCTGACAAGATAAATCAGAAGTTCGGCATTTTCAGCTTAATGATGAACGTTAGAACAGACGACGGCGGACAGTTACGGCTTCGGAACGGATCGGCGAAAGACAATCCAACGGCTTTGACAGGTTCCTTGAAGATCCGCAATGGTTACAACTATAAACAGGTTGACGGAGACGAGTACAAGATATGGGCTTCTTCGACAAGTGTCTTTGCCGCTACTGGCGCGAGTTATTCGACAGTTATAACGACGTTATCGGCTTCCTATACGCCTGACTTCGCCACCGCAAACGGAAATTTGTGGCTTTCTGATGGCTATAACTGGCCCGGGGCTTGGGACGGATCGACTTTAACGATTTACGATACTTCAAACTCCACAGGAATGGTTAAAGGGCGGTATATCGAATGGGCTTGGCAGAGGATGTGGTTTTCAGGGGTAACAGGTCACAGGAACAGGGTCTATTACTCGGAAGCACTCGACCCGGCGAATATCAACGCCTTAGAGAACTTCATAGACATAGCCCCTGATGACGGGGACTACATAACAGGTCTTCTCTTGTCGGGTGGAAGCGTGTATGTTACCAGAACCCATTCAACCTGGGAAATCTACATAATGAATAACGGAGACTTTAATTATAGGCAGGTCAATCCGACCATAGGTTGCCTTTATAACACCTGCTTAATCAATTTCAGGGGTTATCCGGCGGTCTGGAGCCATAGGGGTATCGAGACGCTAACGGACAGATTTAACACTATCAGCGCGCCGATAGATAACTTTTTCAAGTCCTTGAATAAAGTGGATTTGGGAACGGGAGTTTTAGAGGACACGACCGCCGCGGACTTCGGGGCGGGAACGACATTCGCAAATGTTTCTACCACGACCTATTCGGGGAGTGTGGCGATTTCATCAAGAACGATTTACCTTGAGCAGTCCACGGCGGCAGATTGGGGGGCGGGCAGTGGAACGAACATTGATACCACAACCTATTCGGGGAGCGTGGCGATGAGTAAACAAGAAAGCACGGATATGCAACAAAAGGGGTTGGGCGGATTCGCTAATAATGTATCTCAAAAATGGGTAAGGCAAAGCATTGTTCCGGAAACGAATCAAGATATTTCCATTATAGCAACTCGTTTTACTATCGAATACGGGAATCCAACGGTAGATATAAAGTTTTGTGATAACGGAATGAACGTTCTTTTTTCAACAACTGTTGCGGCGACGGAATATGCAAGTAATTCCGACATTTATATTACCACTTATCCATACATATCTCTAACTGCAGGAACGACTTATTATCTAACAATGGTATCGACTGCTAGTTTTTCTCCCAACTCTTTTGGTAGTTGGTGGGGGCATACCGGATATTCTAATGGGAAAGAACAGTACTCAAGCGATGGCATAACATGGGAAGATGATGGCACGGGCTTGGATTTATATTTTATCTGTTACACGTCGGCGTCATTGAATGCTTCTTATGAAACGGGTTTATTAGATTTTGGATATTCGCCGTCAACTTGGGGAAATTTGACGGCGAATTATACGACCCCAATAAACACGAGCATTTCTTTTCAAGCGAAATCCTCGACAGACAACGTTACCTGGACATCATATTCAGATGCAAGCACTGGGTCTGTGGTTCCTTCAACGATAGGTAGATATTTAAAGGTAAAAACATCTTTTGCTAAGACAGATAGCAACGCGCAAACTCCCATATTAACGGATTTATCCGTTTCCGCAGAAGATGTCGGCTCCTTCACTTCCCAAGCCAAAAACGCTGGCACAGGATGGGGGTCGTGGGGTGCTTTTACGGCAAATGAAACAGTCCCTTCGGGGTCTGACATAGATTACTATATCCAATGCTCGACTTACTCTACAGGCAGGGCGAGTGCTTCTTTCGTGTCTTTGACTAACGGCGCACAAATAACCAGTGTTACGGGGCCTTATTGCTGGGTTACTTCTTCTTTTACAAGGACTGATGTCTCGGCGATCCCGAAAGTCAATAGTTACGCAATCGAGTATTACGGGTCAAACGACAATTATCCCCAGATGATTGACTTTGAAGACAGTCTTTATGTTTCGGCTTCTACGGCGACGGACAGTAGAAATTGTCTAGTAATGGTCTACCAGAAAGACGATACCTGGACACAATACGACTGGGATGTGGGGGCGTGGTGCATTAATAAAGGCAATCTGTATTTCGGGTCAAGCCGTGATGACGGGCAGATATATAAAGGCGAAACTGAGGACATTTTCACGGACGCTGGGACTGAGTATGAGGGGTCTTACGCAAAAGGGTATTTGAGAGTCCACCCTTATCTCAGGACTTTGTTTACTGATCTATGGGTAGTCGGCGAGCCTTTGGATTCGGTATTAAGCATAGATTATAGAACCGACGGGTCTTCCGGGGATTGGACGACTTTAACCACTACCATGACAGCGACTAACGCTCAGTTCTACGAGAAAACCCCCTTGAAAGAATCCAATAGCGCAAGAACTGTTCAGCTAAGAATAAGGTCTTCGGACAATTTCAGGCTTAACAGATTATATCTTAACTATTTCCCGATACTGAAAAATGAATAAAAGAATACTAGTAATTCTATCATTGTATTTCCTTACTATACCCCTGATGGCTTCAGGGATAAAGAGAACTTCGTCATTTACTGAAGAGGGGGCGGCAAGCAAACTTAATCAAAACCTTTACTATTTAGACGACAACAAAATGGAAATAGCGGAGTATGACCCTAACCACGACGGGACAGTTGATAGAGCATCTATAGCTACCTATGCATTAACTGCCAGTTCAACTGTTTATACAACGAATAGCACGGAACTTGGCGGGCATACGAGCAGCTTTTTCGCAATCCAGGCAGATATGGCACAGGAGGTTTCGGACCGTGGAATTGCCGACAATGCGATTATAGCTTCAACGGGTGTAACCCAATCTTCACTAAACGCAGTAATAGTTTCCACCGGAACCCTCGTCAAAAAGTCCGGCGATACAATGACGGGCGATTTGAACTTATACAACATAAATATGACCGATTCTTACTCCAACATAAGAAATTCAATGAAAATGGTTGGTGGGGGAATGACTACTAATGGCATAGGGTTTTCTGGAATATTTTATAGTAGCACAACATCAACGAGGACAGGGATAGATATTAGACCACCGCTGGAATTTGGGACATACGATCCAACCTTCAACGCATTTACTACGGAGATAACCCTTTACGGACAGTGGACTTCTCCTGAAACGAACTATCATAGACTAAATTTAGGCTGGGGGTGCGCAGGTGCTGGGGCTTATGCTCTATGGCAAGAAACTGACGGGACAACAAATGCGAAACGATTATATATCGGTGGAGCAGATCACACATTAGGGGTAAACAGATATTCAATGGTACTCGGAGAATCTGG
>Ga0172381_10003287_pt1 | contig 17237 bp, 14 predicted proteins | sample Leawel6488metaG_FD_119754 | JGI IMG/M metagenome (GOLD analysis project Ga0172381, IMG submission 119754) | Leachate microbial communities from a municipal landfill in Southern Ontario, Canada - Leachate well 64-88 metaG | ecosystem: Engineered > Solid waste > Landfill > Unclassified | place... | reverse complement strand
CCAGGATCAAACTCTCAAAAGTTTATTCTAGTTCAAAATTATTATCTGGTTGTATTTTTGTATTATTAAAATTGACGTTAATGTTGTTTGTACATCTGTTCAGTTTTCAAAGATCAGCTGCATACTATACGCTAGTATAGGCCCTCTCGGGTCAAATCGCATGCTTAGATAGAGTATCATTCATACTTACAAAGTGTCAAGAACAAATACTCATTTTTTTGATTATTTCTTAGTGAAGTCAATTTCTTAAGACATAATCAGCTTATTTAAATAAAGAAAAAATATTTTGTCCACCTTTTCTTAAGAAAAAGACTGACAATCGATGCCAGTCTCTTTTAAATAATCAAGTCTTTTTAGATGGTCTTTTTCCAAAGACCGTGAAGATTGCAATATTCGTAGGCAGCTACGGCGACTTCGCCTTCCACCAAACAAAAGCTTGCGACTGGTTCCTGACCAGGGTCTAATTTCGTGCGACGAATGCCAAGGTTCGTCTCGAGATGAATCCATTGAATGAAATGTTCAGGGACCATCGGATGAGTGACAGAGCCAACTTTGACGACGACTTTAGAGCCATCGACTTTGACTTCTGGAATATGTTTTTCAAGGGCGACATTTTCTTGAGTGTCAGCCTCAACTTCTTCCATTTCTTGTCCGCAACAAATCATCGGCACGCCACTATCGACGATTGACTCAACGAAATTACCACAAATGGTGCACATAAAGAATTTTGACATTTTTGTTACCTCTCTTTTTCTAACTTCTATTTTAACTTGTTTTAGTTCGTGATTGAACAAAAAATTACTATCTCGAATAACCTATCTTCTTATTACGCGCGAGAGAATAAAAGCGATCCGCATAAACATATAGATGAAATCGATATAAATGCTGAAAGCACAATACAAAGCGATATTCTTCGTCACGGCACCGGATTCACTAATTTTTTTAATCCGCCAAACATCAAAAGCAGTAATAAGCATAATTGCTCCAAAGGAGGCGAATGTCACAATCCAAGTAAGCGAATCACTACCAATAAACCAGTTAATTAACGATAAGAAAATTGATCCGATTAAAAGGCCCATGCCAACAATTAATAAACCCGAAAGATTTACTTTTGAAAAGTATCCGACCGCGGCCATCATACCAAACACAAGGCAAGTCAGACCAAAAGTCATACCGATAAGATACCAATCCATCGTCAGTGTCAAAGCTGAAAGTAGAATACCCATCGCGATAGTATATAATGCGAAAGGAATAATCATGTTTCCACCTCGGCGGAAGACGCCAAAGACAATCCAAAAGATGAGAACGAGTTGTAAAATCGACGCCCCAATAATTAGAGCTAAATAAGTGTCGCTCGCGACATCAATCGGAATTACGCTCGTAAATAAATAGCCAGTTAAAACAGCAATTGCAGCCGTGACTAAAAAGCCAAGAGCAGCATAGCCAAAGACAACACCGATAAAACGGCTGCCTTCCGTCACTCTTGTTTCTTGTTCATATGTCCGATAATTGTTCAATGTAATAACCTCCTAAATCATATTGTTAATCAGTTCTTTAAATGATTCGATGCTAAGCGATGCTCCGCCGACTAATGCGCCATCAATATCCGCTGTCGAAAGATAAGTTTTAATATTGTCTGGTTTGACCGATCCACCATACAAAATACGCATTTCTTCAGCAACCTCACCATATTGTTCACGGAGCAATCCGCGGATGTAAGAGCAAACATCCTGAGCTATTTCAGATGAGGCATTTTTGCCTGTTCCAATCGACCACACGGGCTCATAAGCCACGATGACTTTAGCAGCATCTTCTGGCGAAATTTCAATAAAACCAGCTTCAATTTGCTCTTTTATCACTTTTTTTGTATCGTTTTTTTCAAATTGAGCAAGGGTCTCACCAACGCAATAGACTGGTGTCATTTCATTAGCGAGCAAAGCCTTCATTTTTAGATTACATTTCTCGCTCGTCTCATTATCGTAACTACGACGTTCAGAGTGTCCAATAATCGCCCAAGTAATATTAATTTCCTTAAGCATGGTAATTGAGACTTCACCGGTATAAGCTCCCGATGGCTGATAGTGAACATTTTGAGCGGCGACAAGTAAATTCGGATTATATTTTTTAACAACTGGTAAGGATAAATACGCAGGTGAGACGCCAATATCAATACCATGGAGTTCAGCAAGAGCTGATAAAGCCAATGAGCCTAAGGCGAAAACCTTCGTTTCTTCACGCGTCTTATTCATTTTCCAATTGCCAAGCAGTAATTTTTTTCTCATGATGTTACCTATTTCAAGACATCAATGCCGGGCAAGTGTCCGTCATTTTCAATCATTTCCAAAGACGCGCCACCACCGGTCGAAACGTGGGAGAAGGCCTCCGAGAATCCAAATTCTTTTACGGCCGCGGCTGAATCGCCACCGCCACAAACGGTGAAAGCATTTCGTAATTTTGCAATTGCTTGGCATACCGCAATTGTTCCACCAGCGAAGTCTTTTTGTTCAAACACACCCATCGGACCATTCCAAAACACCATTTTAGCTTTGCTAATTTCTTGTTGATATAAAGCCGCGGTTTTCGGACCGATGTCCATTCCCTCAAAATTGTCGGGAATATTTGCATCTTCGGTCACAACTTTTTGTGTCCAGCCTTCAAAAGCATCGGTGGCGATGGAGTCTAGCGGGAGAAGAATACGTCCATTGGCCTCTTCATAGCACTTTTTGGCATATTCAAGTTGATTATCTTCACAAGGCGATAAGCCAATTGTGCGACCGAGCGCTTTGGCGAACGTATAAGCCATTGCTCCACCAATCAAAATCTTGTCACACTTCTTAAGGAGTGAATCGATAACTTTAATTTTATCTGAAACTTTGAAACCGCCGAGAATAGCGATGTAAGGACGGTCACTTTCTTTAACGTCAACGCAACGAGTTAAATTGCGAATTTCCTTTTCGACTAAATAGCCGACGGCTACAGGTTTTCCTTGAGCTTTAAGAATTTCCGGTATCCCATACGTCGAAGCGTGAGCGCGATGAGCGCTTCCAAAAGCATCCATTACAAAGATGTCAACGTTTTCCGCCCACTGCTTTGCGAGTTCGGGATCATTTTTTTCTTCACCCTTTTCGTAGCGGGTATTTTCCATTAAAACGACTTCACCCGGTTCGACAACACCCATGAAAAATCTGGCTTTTTCGCCAGTTGTTTCTGGGCAAAATGAAACGGGAGCTCTTAAAATCTCGCTTAAGCGAGCAGCTACGGGTCTCAAACTATTTTTCTTTTTCTGGGATTCAACGACTTCGGGGGCTTCCTTGTGTTTAATCTTACCAAGGTGTGAAAGCAAAATAACTTTCGCGCCATGAGAAATGAGCATTTTAATCGTCGGAGCGGCTTGAACAATGCGATTATCATCGCGAATTTGTCCGTCTTTAAGGGGAACGTTAAAATCGACACGGACTAAAACGCGTTTGCCTTTAAGATCACTTAATTGATCAATTGTAAGCATAATAATGCCTCCTTATAAAAAAGCAAAAAGGTGCCTTTGATAAAGCACCCTTTATAACTAACTTATTTTAAACCTAAGACCTTTGCCATTTCCTTGGCAAGACGTAAGTATTGGCAAGTATAACTGTATTCATTGTCATACCAGGCAACAACTTTAACAAATTGCTGACCTTCAGGATTTGAGAAGACTGCGGTTTGCGTGGCATCAAAGATGGAGCCGGCTGTCGCACCGATGATATCGCTGGAAACGATTTCATCTTCGTTATAAGCAAGCACATCTTTTAAATAAGTTTTTGAAGCTTCTTCCATCGCCGCATTGATTTCTTCGACGGTGACGTCTCTTCCAAGCGACAATGATAAATCAACTAATGAACCATCGATAACCGGAACACGAAGAGCTCCGCCTTGTAGGCGACCTTTGAGTTCGGGAATAACAAGGTTGATAGCTTTGGCGGCACCAGTTGTCGTCGGGACGATATTGGCGGCAGCGGCACGACCACGGCGACTATTGCCTTTTTTAACTAGATCAAGTGTCGTTTGATCGTTGGTGTAAGCATGAACGGTAGTCATGTAGCCACCCTTAATGCCGAATTTATCAACGAGAACTTTACACACCGGAGCCAAACAGTTGGTTGTGCATGAGGCACCGGAGATAACGTCCATCTCTTTGGTTAATTTGTTTTCGTTAACGCCATAAACAAAGGTTGGCGTTTCTTTATCGGCGGGAGCGGAGATAACAACACCTTTCGCACCACCTGTCGTAATATGAACCGAGGCATCGGTTTTACCTTTAAAACGTCCCGTGCACTCAAGAACTAGTTCCACGCCATAATCCGACCATTTGATTAGTTTAGGATCTGGCTGACCGATAACGGGGATAGCCTTGCCTTTATAAACAATTGCATTTTTTTCGACATCGACAAAGATGTCACCGATGCCAAAACGTTTGTGAGCGGTATCGTATTTTAGAAGATAAGCTAGTGAAGCCGCATCCGCCAAGTCATTGATGGCGACAACTTCGAATTCGCCGGTCTCATAAGCCCTTCTAAAAGCGAGACGGCCGATTCTTCCGAATCCATTAATAGCGATTTTGATTGACATATATATGTCCTCCTTTTTTCTACCGCGTTTATTATATAGGAATTTAGGCGTTTATTTAAGCAAAATTGCTTTGTAAGCGTTTACGATAAATTTTATATTTGCAAATAGTGATGATAAAACCTAAGTTTTATACAAAGGGAAACGATGTAATGCCACGAAAAAGAACCTCGAGATTAATTTCTAAGGCAAAAGCAATTTTTTCAAGAACCTTTAAAGAAGGATTGCGACGACCATTTTCTAAATCGGAAAGATAGTTGCGATTTAAGCTGGCGCGAAAGGCCATTTCCTCTTGATTCCAACCTCGAGCTTTTCTAAGCGCAGCAATTTTTTGACCAAGTTGCATATTAGTCTTCATTATCTTCACCTCGATAGCGTTTCGCTAAGACACGCAAGGCGCGAAACAAATGATTAACATTCGATTTGCTCACTACTTTTTCCATTCTTTGACTCATCAATACCGCCAATTCTTCCATGGTTGCATCTTCGTTTTGCAAACGTATTTCGGCAAGGATTCGCTGCTTTTCATTCGCGAGATTTTGTACGCCGAGAATTGAATCAATCGTTTGAAGATCAACAATTTGAATGGCTGCCGAGGTTAAAGTTTTTGTGTAATTTGCTGTATCAAGATTTTGTAGACGATTGCCAATATTGGCAAATTCACGGTCGATTCGAATATTTTCAAACTCAAGACTCGCGGCTGTCGCACCCATTAAAATCAAGAAATCAGCAATTTGATCAGACTTTTTCAAATAAATGACAATTTGCTCACGGCGCTTGATGGTTTTAGGGTTAAAACTTCCGCCTTTGTACTTGGCTATTAACTTCAAAAACCATTTCGCATAGTTTTCGTCGTTTAAAGCAATTTCAAAATGATAATTTGAACTGTGTGGGCTATTAACTGAACCAGAAGCCAAGAATGCACCGGCAAGATAACCACCAATCATGTCGTCATTAAAGACGATATTCTTGGCGATTTTTCCTTCTAAAAACGAAATTTCTAAATCACCCATAATGTATTCGGCTTCTTGATCAATAATGATGTTATAAGATATGCGTTTTTTAAACTTCATCGTTTTTTCATATGAAAAACGAATGTTTATACCATAAATTTTTTGGATAATTTGATATATAAATTTAGCGATCTTGGCGTTTTCGGTTTGTAAAAGAATCGCGACGTGGCGATTCTTGATTTCCATGCGGCCATTAACCTTAATGAACGCCGCCACTAGTGAGCGGAGCCGTTCTTCAGTAAATGGTTTGGTGACAATCTCTTCTTTGACTTTACGGGTAAACGAAATCGTTGGTCTCACTTTTTGAATTTTCCGATATCGCGGTGCAAGCACAAAGTCCGATAATTGGCGGAGTATTTATTCGCTAGATAATTAGCAATTACCACTGAACGGTGTTGGCCACCGCTGCAGCCGATGCCAATAACAAAGAAATTCCGTTCTTCAGCACGAACTTTCGCAAGATAATAATCAAGATACTTCTCGATATTTTTAATAAGTTCCTGAGCTTCTTTATCCTCGAGAATAAACTTTTTCACCGGTTCATCAAGACCTGTCATATCTTTTAATTCGCTGATCCAATACGGATTAGGAACAATCCGAGTATCGAAAATCATCTCAACATCATTAGGAACACCATGTTTAAAACCAAAAGAAACGAAACTAACTGTTAAATTGCCACTTTCCATCCCTTGGATATTAGTAAATATAAATTTTCGAAGTTCGGTTGCCGTTTTTCCGGTAGTATCAACATACATATCAACATCTTTTTTTAGTTGATTCATAATTATACGATCACGCTCAAGACAGTCAGCGAGTGATAAACCATGCGCTTGGGCCGGATGAATGTGACGCGTTAGGCGAAAACGAGTCAATAGCTCACCTTCTGAGGCATCAAGCGCCAAAAACGTAACCCGAAAACTCGTGTTCTTGCGAGCAGCCTGTGCGGCTTTAAGTGCTTCATCGATGGCCACAACCACGACAGTGCGGCGATAACGGACCGGATCATCTTCAAAAGCCTTATAAAGTTTAGAGATAACTGAAAGAGGGACGTTTTCGACAATATAATAGTCTAATTCCTCAAACGTCCGAACAGCAGTTGATTTTCCAGCTCCCGAGACACCAGTTAAGATAATTAAATCAATCATAAATATTCCTTTATATTAGATATAATAACATACAAATTCACAAAAAATACTGAAATAACGCTCATTATAACAATTTTTGTAGATACAAAACCTAGCTCCACACAATGTCTTTATAAAAATTATTTTATATTTTTATCGTTTTACTTTTATGTAGCGAATTGCACTGGCGGCAGCGATACAGCCATCACTGGCAGCCGTCACTAACTGACGAAGTTTTTTATCAGTCGTGTCACCGGCAGCTAATAAACCGGGAACATTTGTTTCCATGTCTTTGCTAACAATAAGATATCCGTTGCGTGTTTCGACTTTTAAATTTGCGAGAAACTCTGTCAACGTTTTTTGCCCAATGTATGGAAAGACAGCGCCGACTTTAATTTCTTGATTTTCATTGGTATTTAAATCCTTAACAATAATGCTTTCAACGTGTTCTTGACCTTTAATAATGGTGACGTCGCTTTTAGCAATAATCTTGATATTCGAGCGAGTCAAGACATTCGGCAGCTTATCGGATTCAATTTTTTCAATAGAAACTTTGCTCACTAAATAAACGGTTTTGGCGATACCAGACAAATATACCGCCTCTTCAAGTGCGGTATCTAAATAACCAACCACCGCGACTTCTTTATTGCGATAAAGCGGTCCGTCGCATGTCGCGCAATAGGAGACGCCACGATTAAGAAATTCTTTTTCGCCGGGAATGCCAAGCTGCTTTTCAATCGTCCCGGTAGCAATGATAACGACTTTGGCTTGAATCATATGTTCCTCAGTTTGCACGAGAAATAATCCATCTTCCTGCTTAGTTACGTTAATGACGCTTCCATATTCCAGTTCAATACCATTCTTTTCGGCTTGTTCCATGAGTTTAAAGGCAAAATCTGGACCACTAATCGCTTCAAAACCGGGATAATTATATATCTCGCCTAGCTTTGCTAGTTTGCCACCAAAAACATTACGGTCAATTGCCATTACGCTTAAGTTGCTACGTTTTACATAAAGACCGGCCGTAATGCCGGCGATACCGCCACCGATGATGACTACATCAATTTGCTTTCCCATTGTTTATTACCTCAAAAAATTCATTGAAAGAGTCAAGGAGATAGTCTGGTTTTAGATTAGCAGGAATTTCTCGTGGCGTCCACGTCACCAAGGCGATATCAACTCCGGCATTCCGGGCCGTTAAATAATCGGTAACTGTATCTCCGACATACAAGACTTCACGTTTATCATCTACCTCAAAATGCTTCATCGCCTGATATATTCCTTCAGGGTTTGGTTTAGCTTCTTTTACGTCATCATAACTAACTAACAAATCAAAGACGCCCTCAAGTTTAATTAACTGTAAGGTATATTCGGCCGGATAACGATGTTTAGAAGTCACAACACCAATTTTTACCCCACCTTTTTGAAGTTCGTCAGTCAGTTGATGAATATATGGAAAGGGCTTGGCGTGTTTTAAATAATTCGGTAGCGATAATCGTTTAAATTCGCTTAATGCGAAATCGACTGACAAATCAGGAAATTCACGAGCCAAAGTATCAAAAATCGGTGGTCCGGAAAAGGTCAACATATGATTAATTGTTGGACTATAATCGGGACGGTAGAGACGATACATTTCGATAAAAGTGGCAACGATCATTCCATCAGTGTCGGCAATTGTGCCATCCATATCAAAAAGTACAAGTTTATACATAATAATTATACTGTCTCGTAATTACGAGGTTCGAGTTTCTTTTTCTTGCGGATATAATCGTAAACGTGGAAGGCAATAATACCGAGAATACCGACTCCAATTAAAATAAATGAAGAAATCCACGATTGCCCATATTCGAAATCAGCGGAGCGGAGCGGTTCCATAATCGCTCTCGTCGCGCCATACCAAATAAGATATCCCATCGACAAATCGCCAAGTGAAATCCACTTGCGAAGACCTTTTCCAACACCATAAGTAATGAGAAAATAGCCAGCGAGGTTACTAACTGACTCAATAAGAAATAGAGGCACATAAATGTTACCAGCCGATGCCGGTCCGTCGGTCGAACTAAAAGCCAAATTATTAGTAATTATTGAAGGTAGAAAACTCCATGAGGAAGCAGACACTTCCAAACCATGGACTTCGATATTAAAAAAGTTTCCCCAACGTCCAATTGCCTGTGCAATTAAAATTGCCGGAACAATAACATCCATTGCCCAACGGATATTAATATATTTACGACGAACAAGCATAAAAGTCACGCCGACGATAATGCCCATAATAGCACCACCCATAATTGCTAAACCGCCGTCCCAAACTTGCAAGACAGCAAGAAAGTCATTCGCGTAACGATCAAACTCCAAAACATAACAATACCAGAGCCTCGCGCCGACTAAACCAGCCGGGAAAGCGATATAAAATGTCGAATCGAGTATGCCATGGCGTTTAAATTTCTTAAAAAAGAAATGGTCGGCGACAAAATAGACAATGATTGCACCGCCAACAATTAAAATTCCATAGAGAGTGACAGCAAATTTAGCTGTGCGATTAAATGGGTCGACGAATCCTTCGGTTAACGAAATGCGGTTAGCCAGAGGATAAGTTATATGATTGGCAATCCCTTCGGTGGCGAGAGCTAAAAAGATAATAATGACTGGTATCGAAATATACATGATGAGACGAACAATTTTAAATATTTTTGCCGCTAACATTGGTTTATAAAAATTCAAGCCAAAGGTTGCATAAAGTGAGGCAAGAGCAAAAACGAAAACAAAACTACCAATCAAGGCAAGAGCATACTCTCCTCCATGGAGACTCCATCCTTTAGCTAGAATAAGACCTAGCATTGATAAAAGGCCAAAAAGTGCGGCTCCACTAATCGAGGCAATGATTTTTGCGTAATCTTGAGGCGAGAGTGTTATCGCGTCTTCTTTCTTTACTATTTTTTTAAGTGTCATATGCAAAAAAACAAACGATGCAACGACGAGAATTAAACTGATGTATCCGAGTGCTTCCATAAATTTACCTGTGTGAAAGAATAACACGAGAATTGTTATTCAACAACTTTCTTTATTTTTCCTTTCAAAATATTCACTAAATAGTAGCCTGTATACGATTCTGAACAGGCCGCGATTTCTTCGGGTGTGCCTTGGGCAATGATTTGTCCGCCGGCGTCCCCGCCGTCTTTTCCAATATCAATCACATGGTCAGCAACTTTAACAACATCGAGATTATGCTCGATAACAAGAACGGTATCCCCGTTTTCAACAATCTTTTGCAAAACGGAAATTAGGCGCTTGACATCATCAGTGTGCAATCCGGTTGTCGGTTCATCAAGAATATATATAGTTTTGCCAGTTGGGCGGCGTTGTAATTCAAACGCTAATTTAACACGTTGGGCTTCACCACCGCTTAAGGTCGTAGCTTGCTGACCAAGTTTAATATAACCTAAGCCGACATCGTAAAGCGTCTGCATTTTGCGGCGAATCTTCGGTCGATTTTCAAAAAATGCTAAAGCGTCTTCAACCGTCAACTCCAAAACTTCAAATATATTTTTACCTTTGTATGTGACTTGCAAAGTTTCTTCGTTATAGCGTTTACCATTACATGAATCACATCGCACATAGACATCGGGTAAGAAATTCATCGGAATACGCGTTACTCCAGCTCCTTGACAGTTTTCGCATCTACCCCCAATTACATTAAAGGAGAAGCGACCTTTGTCAAATCCGCGTGCTCTGGCTTCAATCGTTTCGGCGAATAAAGACCTTATATCGTCAAATACTTTGGTATATGTTGCTGGATTGCTTCGCGGTGTGCGACCAATCGGCTCTTGGGAAACATTAACGACTTTGTCAATGTTTTCTAGGCCATAGATATCATCATGTTCGCCCGGATAGTTATCAACGCCGTTAAGACGTTTTTCAATCGCCCGATAAAGCGTTTGTGTCACTAGTGATGATTTTCCGCTTCCGGAAACGCCAGTCACGGCAATAAACTTTCCTAAAGGAAAATCAACGGTGATGTTTTTTAAATTGTTACAGCGCGCACCCTTAATTGTCACAAAGCGACCATTGCCTTTTCTTCTTGTAGCAGGGATTTCAATATTCTTACGACCAGCTAAATAGTCTCCGGTAATCGACTGTTTATTGTTCATGATATCTTTTAAACTTCCCTGGGCGACGATGTAGCCGCCGTGAATGCCCGCACCGGGACCAATATCAACAATATAATCAGCTTCGCGAATTGTTTCTTCGTCATGTTCAACGACAATTAGTGAATTACCTAAATCACGCATCGATTTAAGCGTCGCTAAAAGTTTAGCATTATCCTTTTGATGTAAACCGATACTTGGTTCATCAAGAACGTATAGCACGCCTGAGAGGCGACTGCCGATTTGCGTGGCAAGTCTGATTCTTTGCGCTTCACCGCCACTTAGAGTCATCGACATTCGCGAAAGGGAAAGATAGTCGAGACCGACATCGCTTAAAAACTGCGTGCGGTTGCGAATTTCCTTAATGACTAACTGGCCAATTTCTTTTTCAGTCGGTGTCAAAATTTCATCTAATTCAGCAATGTATTTGAGCATTTTATTAATTGGCAAAGTTGTTACTTGGTAAATATTGAGACTATTAATGCGAACGGCAAGAACTTGTTGATTTAAACGCGCACCATGACATTCAGTGCATTCGCTGTCGCGCATGTAAATCTCGTAATAATCGCGCATCATTGAGCTTGAGGTTTCAAGGTAGAGGCGATCGATTTTTGCTTTGATGCCTTCGATATAGCCGGAACGATGATTTTTATTACCGCTGACGGACGTGATTGCATAAGTAAAAGGTTTATCACTACCAAAGAAAATAATTTTCTTTTGATGGTCGCTTAGCATTTTAAAAGGAACGTTTAAATCAATTTTGTATTGTTCGCATAAGAACTTAAATTCCTGCCAATCTATATTTTTGCTATGAACAACGTTTTTATAATATCGAATCGCCCCTTGCATAATTGATAAGTTATCGTTAGGCACTAGTAAATCAAAAGCCGCTTCGCGGTTAATACCCAAACCTTTACATTTAGGACAATAACCTAATGGAGCGTTGAAAGAAAAAAGACGCGGCTCGAGTTTAGGCACCGAAAAGCCGCAGTATTTGCAACTGTGATGTTGACTGAGCAAACGTTCTTTTTTATCGGTAAGCAAAATAACATAGCCATGCGACCAGTCAAGTGCTAACTCAATGGCGTCAAAGATTCGCGTGCGAATATCGCTTTTGATGACAAGCCGGTCAATAACAATATCAATGTTATGTCGTTTATTCTTTTCTAGTTCAGGTACTTCATCAATTCTTAGAAGATTGCCATCCACACGTAGTCTTTCGAAACCTTGCTGTTTAATTTTACTAAGCGTTTCGGTTTGAGTACCTTTTTCGTTACGAACGATAGGTGAAAGAATTTGTAATCTTGTTCCTTCTTCAAAATGTAATGCGACATCAACCATCTTAGATGGCGAAAAAGAAACGATTGGCTCATTGTGAGTCGGGCAGTAAGGCACGCCAATCCGCGCAAATAGCAATCGAAGATAATCATATATTTCCGTGACGGTGCCAACCGTTGAACGAGGATTATGCGAGGTGGTTTTTTGATCGATGGAAATCGCTGGCGATAATCCTTCAATTGAATCAACGTCTGGCTTATCGACATTACCTAAAAACTGACGGGCATAGCTCGATAAACTTTCAACATAACGCCGTTGTCCTTCACTATAAATAGTGTCAAAGGCCAACGTTGTTTTACCGCTTCCGGAAAGACCGGTAAAAACAACCAATGCATTCTTTGGTATTTCCAAATCAATGTTTTTAAGGTTGTTCTCGCGAGCCCCTTTGACAAAAATCGTTTTACGTTCCATCTTTTACCTCAAAATAATATTTTATCATTTCTTGCTCGCGCATACTAATAGGAGACAATAAAAACACAAAAATTTTTCCTAGAAAAACAAGTAACTAATATTTATGGAAAAAGGAAATGAATAGATTATAATAATATTGCTTTACATGGCGGGACGTAGCGCAGCTTGGTAGCGCACTACCTTGGGGTGGTAGGGGTCGAGGGTTCAAATCCCTCCGTTCCGACCATTTTTTTATGCAAATTGCAAATTAAAAACCCAACAAATGAACTGATTCATTGGGTTTTTGCACAAATTTAATAAGTCGAGATTACAGTCCAAACTTCTTTATCTTCTCCCAACGTTTCTTGGCATCTTCAGCCGACTTGGCTAAGAGAGCCTCGGCGTTTTCAGGGTTAATATTTGGAAGTTGTGAGAAGCGAGTTTCATTCATAACGAAATCTCTGAACTTGCCAAAATCAGGTTCCTTGCAGTCAAGCGTGAGAGCTGGCAAACCTTTGGCCTCATTGCGAGGATCATAACGGAAGGTTGTGAAGTAACCACATTCGACAGCGGCTTTTTCAGTACGAATCGAGTTAGTCATGCCACCTTTAATACCGTGATTAACACATGGTGAATACGCGATAATGAGCGATGGTCCATCATAATTTTCAGCTTCTTTCAGTGCTTGAATGGCTTTCATTGCGTTAGCCCCAAGAGCAATCTGAGCGACATAGACGTGACCATAGGTCATCGCTTGAAGAGCAAGATTCTTTTTGGCGACGGATTTACCGCTGGCCGTGAATTTTGCGATTGAACCGACTTGCGATGACTTCGATGATTGACCGCCGGTATTTGAATACACCTCGGTATCAAGAACTAAAACGTTAACGTCATCGGTATTGGCAAGAACATGGTCTAAACCACCAAAACCAATATCGTATGCCCAACCGTCACCGCCGACAATCCAAACTGATTTATCAACTAAATCGCGTTTATAATCAAGTACTCGCTTGACGCTTTCATCCTTGCTTGCTTCAACTAAAGTAACGAGTTCAGGAACGATTTTACGGGCTTCATCTCGGTTTTTAATGTTCTCAAGATATTTGCGAGCCACTTCTTTAAGTTGTTCTTCGACTTTATCGCTCTTAAGAGCATCTTCGAGAATCTTTGAAATCAAACCTAATTTGTAGTCAGTGGCAAGACGCATGCCAAAGCCAAATTCAGCATTATCTTCGAATAATGAGTTGGCCCAAGCCACGCCTTCGCCGTTAGCGTCTTTAACAAATGGAGTTAAAGGCGTTGAACCACAGTAAATCGAGGTACAACCAGTCGCGTTAGCGATGAGCATATCACGACCAAATAATTGTGTGGCCAAACGATAATATGGTGTTTCACCGCAACCGGCACAGGCGCCCGATACTTCCATGTAAGGCATCAAGAAACCGACACCTTTAACGGTTGTAAGCGGGAATTTATCACTCTTATAGGAAGTGTGTTTGTAAAGATAATCAGCGCCAACTTCTTGATCGAATTGGCCTCTGGCATCAACCATTTCAAGAGCAATACGGCCGGCTTTATTCGCTAAACACTCAGCCACGCAGACACCGCAGCCCACACAGTTTTGTGTGGAAACTTGAATGCGGAATTTAAGTCCTTTGACACTCGGGCCGACGGCATCGCGAACATCGTTTTTAACGATCTCAGGGGCTTTGGCCAATTCTTCCTCATCAATAAGGAATGGACGAATTGTTGCGTGAGGACAAACAAATGAACAAGTATTGCATTGAATACAATTTTCCTTAATCCAATGTGGAACCTTATCGGCAATACTGCGTTTTTCTTTAAAAGTGATGTTGTTATCCATCGTTCCGTCGAGAAGCTCGTGTTCAGTGAACTTGCTGACCGGAATGGTGTCGCCATCAAGCGAGCCGACGATATCGACGTAATTATCAAAATAATCGTCACCGGTTTTTAAGTTGACGCGCTTGTATGGAAGTTCAATCCATTTTGGATCAACTTTCACTTCACGAAGACCTTGAGTTCCGGCATCGATGGCTTTATTATTCATTTCGACAACTTCCGGACCTTTTTTGCCATAAGCCTTGAGGACGAGTTTTTTCATCCAAGTAACGGCTTCTTCGTATGGCATGATTGTTTGATTAAGATAGAAGAAGCTTGCCTGCAAGATTGTATTGGTATGACGACCGAGACCAACTTCGCTGGCAATCTTATTAGCGTCAATGACATAGAATTTAGCGTTTTTCTTCGCTAATTGATGTTTGACGCGATTTGGTAGCATGGCGACAAGAGCCTCATCATCCATATCGGTGTTGAGCAAGAAGACGCCTTCTTTTTTAAGGTTTTTCAACATGTCGTATTTAACAACATAGGTATCAAGAGAACAGCTGATAAAATCAGCATTACCGATAAAGTAGGTTGAACGAATCGGTGATTTACCAAAACGGAGATGCGAACGAGTAACGCCGCCGGCTTTTCTCGAATCGTATTGGAAATAAGCTTGAGCATATTGTCCGGTCGCGTCACCAATAATTTTAATCGATGATTTGTTCGCCGAAACTGTACCATCACTTCCCAAACCATAGAACAAGCAGGAAGTGTAGTCATTAATCGTATGGAAGTCTTCATCGATGGTTAATGAGCGATTTGTGACATCATCGACGATGCCAATCGTGAAATCATGGAATGGTTTGCCCTTAAGCATGTCATAGACGGCTTTAACGTCGCGTGGTGAGACATTCTTACTTGAAAGGCCATAACGTCCACCATAGACGGCGATATCGCGTCCTTCTTGACGAAGGGCAGTCACGACATCAAGGTATAAAGGCTCACCAGGGGCGCCGATTTCTTTGGTCCGATCTAAGACGGCGATACGTTTGACGCTATTTGGAATAACACTGACTAAATGTTTGGCAGAGAATGGGCGGTATAAATGAACTTTTACCAAACCGACTTTCGCCCCGCTTTTACGGAGTTGATTGATGACTTCAATTGTTGTTTCGGTTACTGAACCCATCGCAACAATAATATCTTCAGCGTTTTCATCGCCAATATAAGTAAACGGAGCGTAATCACGTCCAGTTAATCTGGTCGCTTCCTTAAAATATTTTTCGGCATATTCTAGAACTTTTGCATAATGGGCGTTTTGCGCCTCGCGACCTTGGAAATAAATGTCTTCGTTTTCAGCACCACCGCGCGTCACGGGATGGGTGTGAGGATTTAAAGCGCGAGCTCTAAATTTTTCAACCTTATCTAACGGAAGAAGCTTTTTCCATTCTGCATCATCAATTAATTCGATGTTCTGAATCTCATGTGAAGTTCTAAAGCCATCAAAGAAATGAAGAACTGGAGCTTCGGCATCAATCGCAATTAAGTGAGCAAGAGGAGCTAAATCAGCAACTTCTTGAACGCTGTGCGAAGACATAATCGTAATACCGGTTTGACGAACAGCATAAATATCCTGATGGTCGCCAAAGATGGATAATGCGCGTGTAGCGATGCTTCTGGCTGAAACATGTAAAACGGCGGGAAGAAGTTCGCCGCACCATTTATAAATGTTAGGAACCATTAAAAGTAGGCCCTGACTGGCGGTATAAGATGAAGCGAATGCTCCGCCTTGCAAAGCACCGTGAACGACAGCAGCAGCTCCGCCTTCGGATTGCATTTCCACAACCTTACACACACTACCAAAAAAGTTAATTTTACCTTGTGAGGCATAAACATCAACTAACTCAGCCATGTTTGAACTCGGAGTAATTGGATAAATACCAGCCACTTCTGTGAAATTATAACTAGCTAATGCAGCCGCCGTGTTACCGTCGACTGATAGAAACGTCTTTTTAATTGCCATAAATTTTCTCCTTAAAAATACCTATTATATTGTATGTGTTTCCGCGTTTTCTTTCAAGGTTATATAAATATAAAAAGGGAAGCCACTTGTGATAGGGCTTCCATTAATTTATTTTTTCGCTTTTTTGCTTTTCCGTTCATTCTGTTCGAGGTTAACAAGTTTTTTTAATACGCGTAAATCCGCGTCGCTTAACTCCGCAGTGCGATTAAAAAGACCGCTACTTTCAAAGACATATTTTTTAAGAACAAAATCGTTGATTGATTCAAATTCAGAAACTTCTTTTTTAGTGACGGCGATACGTGGTTGCCGCGTTTTTTTCTTTTCTTCGGAAAGCTTTAAGACATATTCTTCCATCGCCGGCAGTAAAATGCGGATATCAAAAGTAAAGTCCATGTTGACCAAGGGGTCAAAGTAAGAAAGGGTCCGGTTAATAATATCAGGGAAAAGACCTAATTCTTTGGAAAGGTGTTCCGAAGTTAAATATTTGCGCGGGCTTTTTTTAATGGCGGAAATATACTTTCGCACATTCGTTAGAGTAGGTCCGTTCATAGTTATCTCCTTTTAATTATTATATACTTTCTAAAATAGGATGAACAATAAAGAAAAAACCGCACATTTGTGCGGCTTATTAGTCATGGTACACCGTGCAGGGATCGAACCTGTGACCCGCTGATTAAGAGTCAGCTGCTCTACCATCTGAGCTAACGGTGCATATCGCCCAAGCAGAGGAGGTAGATATTATTGCTTATCTAAATAT
>Ga0172381_10003286_pt1 | contig 17243 bp, 17 predicted proteins | sample Leawel6488metaG_FD_119754 | JGI IMG/M metagenome (GOLD analysis project Ga0172381, IMG submission 119754) | Leachate microbial communities from a municipal landfill in Southern Ontario, Canada - Leachate well 64-88 metaG | ecosystem: Engineered > Solid waste > Landfill > Unclassified | place... | reverse complement strand
TTTGAAGAAAAAACGATTTTGACGGCGGCTCATATATATGGGGAAAATTCTAGTTGGCTTTCTCAAAAACCAAACTTATAATATAAAATATGTTTTTAGAATATTTTTTGACGCAAGCTACCGCACAGGTCTTGCAAATCGGAGGGTTGGAAATCAGTCTTTGGTGGTGGCCATTTGTGTTTGCTTTTGTTAAAAATCTTTTTGTTCTAATGTCGATTATTCTCTTTGTAGCAACGATAATGCTTTTAATCCGTTTTCAAAGTCTTCGTGTCAGATTTTACGAATCAGTAGAGGAAGCAATAGAATCGGGAACTCTTTCTAAGGGTAAGATTCAGAGAAAATGGGATGAGGCTAAAGAAAATATGGAATCGGATAATATGGAGAATAGAAAGAAAGCGGTGGTAGTGGCTGATGGAATGTTAGATAGTTCACTTAAGGCCGCCAATTTTCCTGGCGAGAATTTGGAGAAACGACTTGCGAAATTTTCTGATACTGATATAAATTTTAAGGATGATATTATATGGGCTCATCGGTTAGTGGAACGCATAAAATTGGGAGAAGCTGAATATGAAATTGACGAAGAAGAATTAAAAAGAGCTTTCTATATTTTGGAAAGGACTATGAAAGAATTAAATATTTTGTAAAAAAATAATATAGTGCTATACTTTAATCAAGTTATTTTTTAAGCACGCTATGCCTTCGATAAATTTACTTCCAGAAAATTTCACCATTGAGGCTTATAAGAAAAGAGAGAAGATTGCTATCTATGTTTTGGCTGTCTTTTTTTTGCTATCTTCAGTTGCGATGTATGGTTTAGTGGAGAATGATTGTAGGAATCTGGAGACAAAATCGAATGAGTTGGACGTGGAAATCGTCGGGGTGAAAGAAAAAATTAATACTGAAATAGAAAAAAGTGAACTTCTATCTTCAAATTATAACAAGAAGGATATCGAGAAAGTTTTGGGCGAGCATCTTTATCTATCTGAGGCGCTATCGTTTCCTGAAGAATTAATTATTCAAGACGCGTATCTTGAAAGCTTGGATTTTGATGGTGCTACAAGTGCAATTGGTATGCAAATAATAACGAAGGATTATGATGCTTTCATAACCCAGGTGGCTTTATTGAAAGGATCTTTTTGGATTGATTCTCTTGAAATCGGTTCTATTTCCAGCGATAAGGAAAGTGGAGGAGTCAGTGTTTCTGTTAATGCGACTTTGCGAGAAGATATGTTCGTTTTTCATGAGCAATATTGGGGTTTTGGATTAAGTCTTTTGGCCGAGAATGTTAATCGTTATATTAAGATTGAAACATATTCCATTATTGAGAAATCGGTGGAAAAAGATAATGAAGTCGGTGTTAATGAAAATAAGAAAGAAATAATCGTCAATTTTGAAGGAGAAGCTTATGACAAAAGTCACCTTGATCAATTCGAAGAGAATTTAAATGATATGGATGAGATTAGCAAAGTAACCTTGAATAGAAGTGTTGCTTCATCGGCAAAGCCAGGGGTAATCGGTTTTAATGGTTCTATGGAATTGAGTTATTAAACAAATATTTTATGAATAAGGGAGATCTCAATTTAAAAGTTTCGACTGGTTTGAAGCGTAATCAAGACGTAACGTTTTTAATAGTGTCTCTTTTAATTTCAGGGATTTTTCTATATTTGGTAGTGGCACCTATTTATGAAAAAAGAGCGGAAATCGAAAATGATAATCTTGCTAAACAGGAGGATTTAGAAGGCAAACAGGGACTTCTCTCTGGTATTGAAAGTTTTAATAAGAATAATAAATCTCTCAGTGTAAATTCTAATAAACTTGTTTATCTAATTCCAAATCGGAATAATTTTGAAGATTTTTTTGTGCATCTTAGAAGCATCTCAAAAAGCCATAATATGGAATTGATAGATATTGAGTTAAAGGAAGTCAGCGCGAGCTCTACCGAACAAACCGTGGGGGCGGTTGCTATGACAGAGTCAGGAATAAGTGATGTCGGTATTGACGTTGAAGCGGAAACTGCAAACCAGCTTAATGCACAGGGAATATCTTTGTCTTTGAGAGGATCTTATTCTGATTTTCTTGGTTTTATTAAGGCCTTGGAGAATGGAATTGCCTTTCTCCAGGAAGATTCTTTTCAAGTGAAAACGGCAGAAAAGAAATCGGATAGCTCGGGTGATTCAGAGGGAGAGGAGCAAACAATTGAGACAAATCCTTTATTGGATTTTAACTTAGAATTAAGGTTTATTTACTATTAGACAAAAAATGAAAAGTGATTTTGTGAAAGAAATAAAAAAATCTAAAAAGACAATATTGGTAGTGGTCTCTTCTATATCTTTTTTTGCTATTCTTTGCTATATTTTATTTTTTTTGAATTCTGCTGAAGTTACCGTTTCTTCATCGGCAACGCTCACTGACTCTTCTTATCAAGAATATCAAGACTATATTAGCAGCACAAATAAAGGTATAAAAAACCTTTTAGAAGGAGAGCAACTTCAAGATATAGATTTTTATGAATATGAAGAAATTAATGTAGACGTTCCCAAGAATGAAAACCCTTTTGCTCAACTATTTTAAATAAGTTTCGCCAATTAACAATTAAATTAAAGAAATGAAAAGTGAAAAAGAAAATGAAAAAGTGATTTCATTCAAAAACAAAACAGAACTAATCCGGACTTTTATATTTATGCTTTGTTTCATTTTTATCTTGTTGCTTGTGTATGTGGTGGGAACTTTGCTTTATATGAGAAGTAGTTATCAAAATGGATATACGACTGAAATGGCTAATGATGAATATTTTGAAAATTGTGAATTATTGGCAGATGTTTGTACTAATATAGATTGTGAATACTATTCTTATTGTGGTGATGAGAGTTATGAGGTTTGTCGTGTTTATGATTGTGATGATACTTATGGAATTTTTACTGAGAATGGGAAGGGTGTCGTCAATACGAAAAACGAGCCAAAGCCAGATATTGTGGCAATTTCGGAGCAGAAGAAGGCCTGCAATGGCAGTATGCAGCTTTTAAGTGAAGATTGTGTGGATGGGAAAGACGTATTGAAGGTTGAAATTAAAACCGAAGGGGAGTGTGAAATTGGTGGATTTACTGTGATTTATGAAAAAATCGGAGCGAGAAATAATGAATTCACTGCTTTGGGGGACGGACTTTATACCGTAACCGCCGACACCTGTGGCGATTTGGTTAAAATAACTCCTGCTACTAAGAACGGTATCTCTTTGAATTTTTAATGAGAACTGAGAAGAGATGGGGGCATAGTGTTAAAAAGAAATTAAAAGTTACAGTTTTTAAAATAAAAATATGATCTTATTCTTAAATGGCAGTTTAGGCAAAAATACTTTTCGTTTATTCTTTGTAACTTTAATATTTTTTACTTTTTCTTCTGCTTGTCTCGCTGCGACAGAAAATAGGAATACGGGAATGACTTGCAGCGATAGTATTGATAATGATGGGGATGGAAAAATTGATAGTGATGATTTTAAATGCGATGGGGCAGTGGATAAGGAAAACGTGGTCGTGAGTGTTAGCACTTCTGACCAAGATAATTGGTATGATGAAAAGGACAAAACCCTGCACACTTTTGCAGTTTGTGATGATAATCAAGGGGCTGCTTATGATTATTCTCCTTGTGATTCTGATGGTATTTATGATGATTACTATTCTACCGATACTCCAAATGAAGTCAATGTCGCTCCTGCTGAAAAAAATTTTACGATAAAAGTTAACGCTTCTGATGCTTTTGGTATCAATAAGATAAAGATTGAATGGACGAGCGTAAACGTAGTTCCGACTGTTAGCGACTGGAATAATGGTGGAATTAAAAAAGATTCTTTTACTTGTTCTGGAAGTGGGAGTTGCGTTGTTTGTGTTCAGGGAGGAGAGTGTGATAATGATGTAATTGATCCTTCTTTCTTCATAATTCCTAGCGACAAACAACAACAAAGATTTTTTTTCAGAAGTATAATCACTGATAATAATGGAAATAGCATAACTACTGGCTTTGACAATAGTAAGGTTGAGCCTATTTTAGATAAATTTTATAGATTTGTGATTTGCAGTTCAGATTGTCATGCATCTTCTTGTAATCCGGAGAATCACGCTCCTGTTGTTGTGGTAGACGGATATGACGAAGCTACGAATTTTTGTGATGGGTTGAGCTACAGATTGAAATGGATTTTTTCCGATGAAGACGCGGATAAACAGGCTTTTTATTCTGTTGAGGTTAGAGAAAAAGAGACAATCGCTCCCGTATATTCAGTCTCTAGACAATCGGCTGATAGTTTTTGTCAGATTTTTGACGGTATTTTTACCAATGGAGATATTGGATATGGAAAAACTTATGAATGGCGAGTTAAAGTTTCTGATGACGATAGTAGAGATTTGTGTCGGGGAACTTCAAAATGGTCAGAATGGAGCAGCATGGAGAAGAGTTTTACAACTCCGCTTCATCCATATCCTAGCGTTTCCTTTACAATAGAAAATGAGAGAGAAGAAAGTTGTGATGAAGGTATTTGTAGTTTTCTGGAAGATATTAATTTTATTAGCACTTCCAAAGTTTTTTCAGTAGATAAGGGTGTTACTTATAAATGGTATATAGATAGTTTTGGACCTAACTCTGTTTATAGCACGGAAAATAATGTTTTAAGAAAATTTTTGGAAGTGGATGAAGCGATGCATAATATAAGATTGAGTGTTACGGATAGTGACGGGTATATTTGTAGTGTTGACCAGACCTTGGTTTTGAAAAAATCTAATGCGAAATGGAACGAGATCGTGCCGAATGGAGAATAGTATTGTTGGGTGTCGAAACTTTTGGTAATATGTTAATAGAGGCGTATCTGTATCTTGAAATAATTTATATCCTTTGAGAAAAACAAATATTTTAATATAACTATCGTGGTTTTTGTGTTTATATTTTTATTAGGTATCTAAAATTTTATGAAAAACATAAAGAAAGGTGTTGTTATTGTTTTTTTATTTGTCTTGTTAGTTTTCTGTCTGTTCTTATTTGGTAGAGGTGGTCAAGAAGCCCGAAAAGATTATAGAAATGAAGAAGCGTCGAGTGTTTTCTATTGGACGGGCGGAGGAGATAATAATAATTGGTCTTCGGCGGCAAACTGGGATCAGGGGAAAGTTCCTGGGGCTGACTCAGTAGTTATTTTTAATGCCACTTCTCAAGAGGATTCTTTCGTGGACAAAGATTTTGCGGGAGAAATATCGTCTTTGAAGATAGAAGGGTATGAAGCGAAGATAACACAGAATAATAATCTGATTATAGGAGAAAATTATTATCAAGATTCTGGAGAATATAATGTTGTGGCTGATTTGGATATTAATGGAGATTTTATTCAGAAAGAGGAAAGTATATTTTTGGTTTCTTCTGGAGAGACTCGAATAGGAGGCAAATTAGAAGTAGCGGATGGTTTCAGGCAGGAACCAGAGGCTATAATTTATGTGAAGAATTTTGATGATTGGAAAATGTTTATTTTAGGAGAAGGAAAAGAGGAATATTATGCGACCAAAGAAGATATTGTGACGGAGAATAGCGGAGAGGTTTGGTCTTTTTATAATGCAACTAATTCATTTGAAAGCTACGTATCTCAAGAAAAAGGCTGGACTCTTTCTGCAGTCAGTGGTGACTGGAGTTGGAATTATTTATTCGAAGAAATGAAAAGAGAGGAGGCTGAACCTTCTATAGTTCAGAATACAGGTATTACGGCTCAAAAAAATCGGATCTCCATTCAAAGAGGAGAAAATATTGAAGAATGGTATGAGAATACGTATAAAGGAATCGAGCAGGGTTTTACTATTAAAGAAAAACCTCAAGGAGACGGAAAGCTTGTGCTGAACGGACGAGTGACTATTGATAATCTTACTGTAGAAGAAAAAATAAAAAATAACATAACTTTAAAGAGGAAAATCGGTGCAGTAGCTTTTGAATATGGTCATTTGCTTACAATAGATGCTGCGAATAAGGAAATTCCGACAGAACTGAAATTAGTTGAAAAGGAAAACGGAGGTTTTGATCTTAAAATAATTGTAGACGATTCAGAGGCACAATATCCAATTATGATCGATCCTCTTTCTTCTAGTCCTGATTGGGTGGGATTGCCTTCTTCTGATCAGCAAAATGGTTATTTTGGAAAAAGTGTGTCTAGCGCGGGGGATGTAAACGGTGATGGCTTCGAGGATATATTAGTTGGTCATTATCTTTATAATAATGGAGAAGGTGCAGAAGGAGCTCTCCATGTTTATTACGGTTCTGAATGGGGTCTTTCTTCTGCTCCTGATTGGACGGTAATGGGACCTGGTTACAAAACTTATCTGGGGTATTATGTAACATCGGGTGATTTTAATGGTGACGGATTTAGTGATGTCGTGGGTGGTGCGGATTATGCCAGCAATGGCGAAACGGAAGAGGGGAGGGCCTTTGCTTATTATGGGCATAGTGATGCCGATGGTGGTCTTTCGGATTCTCCTGATTGGACTGCTGAGAGTGGTCAAGCTGGTGCGCATTTTGCCGAATCCATTTCAAATGCAGGTGACGTTGATGGTGACGGATGCGATGATCTTATTGTCGGCGCTCACTATTATAAAAGTGGAAGTTATGACTATAACGGTAAAGCATATTTATATCTGGGTGATCATTTGAATGGTTTATCAGGTACTCCAATCTGGACTGTGGTCGGAGGCGCGGAATGGGCTCTTCTGGGGGAGGGCGTTTCAAAAGCGGGTGATGTGAATAAAGATGGATTTGGAGATGTTATTGTGGGTGCTCCTGGAAAGGGAGGAAGGGCGGCTTATATCTATTTAGGTGGCGATCCAGTTACAGGACTTTCTGCGAGTCCAAATTTTACGATTAGTGTCAGCCAGCCTTCTCTTTTTGGATATAGTGTATCTGATGCTGGAGATATTAATGGTGATACATGGCCAGACCTTCTTGTGGGGGCTCCTTATTACGAGAATGTTTTTGGCAACGAAGGGGCGATTTTCGTTTTCTATGGTAAGTCTTCTGGTGGTATATTTACCGGTTTTAGTGCTACGCCAGATTGGCAATATATAGGAGATGGACCTATTAATTCTTATTTAGGACATTCTGTTTCTAGCGCGGGGGATATTAATCATGATGGTTTCTCGGATATCATAGCCGGTGAACGCGGATATGACGGAGATTTTGTGAATGAGGGCAGAATATCCGTATTTTATGGTAAGTCTGGTGGGCTTACGCCTGGTTCTTCTCCCGACTGGACGAATACAGGAGGAAAAGCTTATGCTTACCTAGGTTATTCTGTGTCAGAGGTGGGAGATATTAGGGATAACGGATATGCTGGTGTAATGGCTGGAGCTTATGGCTGGGATATTGATCCTGTTAATCCGGCCGATTATGATCATGAAGTTGGTGGTAAGGTGAATTTATATGACGGTTTCTATGAAACGGGAATTTGTGTTGGAGAAGAGCTTCTCACTAATCCTGCTTGTGATAAATCTGTGGATAAGGAGAATGTGTTAGTCAATGTTAGCACAGTAGATCGTGCCTTATGGTATGATGATAGATGTACAGATGGCGTTGATAATGATGAGGACGGAAAAGCAGACAGTGAAGATTCTGATTGTGATAGAGGAGAAGTGGGGCTGAATACCTATGCTTTTTGTGATGGAGTCAGGAAAAATGATTATGAATATTTTGATTGTAATCTTGGTAAGCCATCGGCTACTCCTCCGGTGCTTCCAAAGGACGATCACTATGATTATTATTATACTGACACAGATAATCCAACAAATGTTCAACCTGCAGAGAAGAATTTTACTATTAAAGTTAATGCAGATGACGCTTGGGGCATAAAGAGTATTAAGATCCAATGGTTTAATGGTAGTGGTAATGCTAATTACTCCGATTGGGTTAATACAATATGCAGTGATGGTGTCGATAATGATGGTGATGGTAATATAGATGATAAAGATTCTAATTGCGACGGAGGAGTTAATGTTCAATCTTTTACTTGTAAGGATACTCGAAGTTGTGAAATCTGTGTGAAAAATGGTGGATGTGAAAATGATGTTATTCCTTATTCTAATTTGGGAATTGACGATCCATCGGTTCTTGATTATCAAAGACTTTTTTTCCGGGCAATTATAACAGACAATAACAATAATACTGTAGTAACTGGTTATGATAACGATAAAACTAGATTGCCTGTTTTGGATAAATCTTATAGATTTCAAATCTGTAGCAGTGAGTGTTCTGTTTGCGCTAACAAATCTCCTGTGGTAACTACTGAGAGATATCTCAATCCTGGAGACTTCTGTGATGGTTTGGATTACACTTTGGACTGGAATTTTAGCGATCCGGATGGTGATGCTCAATCTTATTATGAGGTTCAGATAAGGGATAAGAATGATCCTACGGGTGTTGTCCTTTCTGCAGTGAGAGAATCAAATAACACTGACTGTCGTCTTTTTCAGGGATTTTTAGATAATGGAGATATAAGCTATAATAAGACTTATGAGTGGAGAGTGCGAGCTTACGATGACAGCACAGAAGAAGATTGTCGGGGCACGTCGGATTGGACACCTTGGACTGATTTAGATACAACTAAAACTTTTACCACCCCTTCTTATCCTTATCCCAACCCATCTTTTACTTTGAAAAATGATAGTGGTGTCGATTGTACTGATGTTGGGGTTTGTGAACTTTTAGATAATATAAGTATGGATGGTTCTGGTTCAACAGTGTCCGTGGGTTCTGCCTCTTACAGTTGGTATATATTTGACAATCCTGCCGATCCAGAGGCTGACACTCTTTATAGCTCTCTTAATCCTGCCGCGAAGACTTTTCTAGAATCAGATGGAATTAGTCATATTTTTAGACTTACTGTAACGGACGGAGAAGGGCACTCTTGTAGTCTTGATCAGACCGTGGAACTTAAAAAGCCACATGCGAGATGGAATGAGGTTGCTCCGACTCAATAAAAATATCAATCACTGTTTTATGACGCACGATTTAATTTTTGTTCATTGTATTTATTATGAAATTCAAATATAAAGCTATTAACAAAGAGGGGGAAGGGCAGTCGGGAAAAATAGAGGCCGTAAATCAAGAAAAGGCTATAGAGCTTCTTCAGAAATATGAGTTATTAATAATTTCCGTAGAGGCTAGTAGCGAGCTTTTCTCTCTGTCTGGAATTATGAATAAAATTCGCCGAAGAGTTGGGGTGAAAAAAATCGTTATGTTTTCTAAGGAGCTTTCTATTCTTATTTCTTCTGGAGTTTCTCTCGTGGAGGCGCTTCGTATTCAGTATGAGCAAGAAGACAGTCAATTTTTTCGTGAGCAAATTACTGCTGTTGCGGATATGGTTGAAGATGGAGCCACCTTTTCAGAGGCGCTTTCTAGGTTTCCCGAGACATTTTCTGATTTTTATGTGAATATCGTAAAATCTGGAGAGGTTTCAGGAAAGATGCAAGAAGCTCTTTTGCATCTTGCTGATTATGTTGAAAAAAGTTATTTACTGGGGGCTAAAGTCAAGAACGCTATGCTTTACCCGTGTGTAATTCTCGCTGGTTTTTCGCTGGTTGGTGTTGGTATGATGGTTTTTGTTGTGCCACAATTAGTGGGAATATTTGAAGAAAATAAGATGGACCTTCCTCTTCCTACTAAGATACTAATTGCGGTTAGTAACTTTATGGTCGATTATTTTATTGTTTTCGTAGGGCTAATAATATTTTTTATTTTCTTTGTGAAGCGTTGGATTAAGACACCTTCGGGCAAGCGCAAAGTCGACGTTATTTTGCTTTCTCTTCCACCTTTTAACGATCTTTTTAAGAAGTTTTATTTGGCTCGTTTTGCTGATAACCTTTCTATGCTTATCGGGAGTGGAGTTAATATCGTGAGCGCACTCAAAATTTCTGGAGACGTGGCAGGGAACGAAATATACAGAAGATTGATATATAGCAGCATGGAAGATGTTAAAACAGGAGGCTCAATTGCTTATGCTTTTGAAAATAATAAGTATGTTGTCCCTATGGTTGCTAAAATGCTTAAAATTGGAGAGAAGACAGGGAAAATAGATGCGGTGCTAAAAGACGTAGCGGAATTTTATACTAAAGAAGTTGATATTGCAGTAGACGGACTTACTGCAGTCATTGAACCTATCTTGATATTTGTGTTAGGTGGCGCGGTTGGACTTTTGGTTGCAGCAATTATTATGCCGATTTATCAAATGACGGAAGCTTTCTAAAACTATGGAAAATGGAAATCAAAAAGGAATCAGTTTGTTAGAGCTTATGGTAGTTGTTGCTATTATAGGAATTTTATCTGCGGCCATTGGTCCGGGGTATTCTTCGTATAAAAGAGATAAGTCTATGTCTTTCGCTCGCACACAGATGGTAAATGATATTCGTTATGTGCAAAACTACACTTTGAGCAATATGAAATTTTCTGATGGGAGTAGTGCTTCCGGTGGATATGGGATACGCTTCCAAAAAAATTCCAGTTCATATATTATTTTTGGAGACAAGGCTCACGGCGGAGTGGATCCTAACCATATTTATGATAGTAGCTATATGACAGGGGTGGACAAAGAACTTGTTGAAAATGTGGATTTTGTCGGTGGGGTTAGAATTACTAGACTGAGAGTAGATAAGGGCACAGGATTTTTTGACGTGGCAAGTTATGTTGATTATGTAAGCGTGCCTCCTTATGGAAAAATATTTATAGACGATACTCAAGATAATGTTATCTTAGAAATAACCTTTTCTAATGGAGTAAAAGAAGAAGTATTTCGATTGAAAAGTTCAGGGTTTATCAGCTAATAGAATTTGATATGCGTTTTGGCGGATTTAAAAAAAAGAAAAACAGGAACGCCGGTTTCGGTATTATGGAAGTCGTAGTTTCGACTGCTATCGTTTCTTTCGCTCTTGTCGGAGTGATGTCTCTTTTTGCTTTTAATATGAGAGTGGAGATTATGAATAGAAACAAGGTGGCTGCGGCATATCTAGCACAGGAGGCGATTGAAGTGGTTAGGCAGAAAAGGGACAACAATTGGTTTACTTCGCAGGACTGGAAAGAAGATATCCGTAACGGGTCTCATCTATGCTTGAGCGCAATTGATTACAACGATGTAACAAAAGGCTGGGATTTAATAGAAGGGGCAAGCGAATCTTCTTATTCAGATAAGCAGAAAATCTATCTAGTTAACGGAGAATATGTGCAAACTGCGCATCCTGTTGCGACATGGAAAGATACAGGACTCAGAAGACTTATTAATATTTCGGAGGTGGGAGGTGATAAGATGAAAATTGTTGTTACGATTTATTATAACGATGACGTTCTGTTCACGGTTACCTCATATCTTTATAATAATTGGTATTAACAGCATTTTTATGAAAAATAGAGGCTTTACTTTAATTGAGATGTTGGTGTCATTGGGAATTTTTGCCGTGTTGCTTGTCGCGGTAATGAGTGCTTTTGTGAGCGGTTTTGCTTATCAAAAACGTATAGTAGAAATGCAGGCAGTGCAAAGAGAGGGGTCTTATCTAATGGAGATGCTTTCTCGAGAAATTAGAATGGCAACTGCTATAAACGCCACACAAAGTGGCAATAAAGATTCTAGTATAGTGTTTACAAATCACGAAGGAAATTTGACGGAGTATTGTCAGTCTTCTCAGGACGTCGCTTATACTAAAGCTTGTAATAATTCGGGAGAATATTTTGCAGTAATTAATCGAGATACTGCTGTGGCGGATATTGTGAATTCTTCTGATATACGGTTGACTAGCCTGAAGTTCTATACGTCAAATCAAGATTTTTCCGTTTCTCAGCCACTTATCACTATTGTGATGAATTTGCAGTCTAAAAAGGATACTTCGGTGACTCTGTCATTACAAAGCACTGTTGCAATGAGGTTATATAAATAATTTTCCTATATGAAGAAGATCATTAATTATAAAAAAGGGGAGTCTGGAGAAATAATTCTTTTTGTTATTTTTGTGGTGCTATTTTTAGTTATGTTTGTGAGTCTTTTTCTTTCAAGAATGCTCGCACGACAGGCGAAAACTGCTGCAAGTGTGGCGAATTCTGTTAAATCTTATTATGTTGCTGATACGGGGGCGGAAAATGTTTTATATTTTTTGGCTACAACAGAAGGGGATTCTGAGGATATTTTACGTCCAGGTATGGAAATAGCTCTTGATTCAAGTCTTTTTGACGATTTAAGCAGTTGTTCTGCTAGAGTCTCGGATCCAGGAACAAGTACTTTGAAAATAGATATAATAGGAACTCGAAATAAAATTTCACGCGCGATTCAACTTTTCTGGTAAACTCATTTTTAGCCAAAAACAAAAAACAAGCCTTAGCGAAAAGGCTTGTTTTTTGTTTTAGCGCTGTGTTTTTTAGAGAGATTAATACAATCGATGGAAAACGTTGTTCGCGCAGTAACTTTTTTTGGAAGGTAGTTGCTGGTTTGTGCTAATCTTCTTGTATATATTTTTTTTAATATTTGGTGTTAAGGACTTATTTTTTTTAATTATATTTTATATCTGTTTTTTTTAGATCTATCTTTAAATTTTAATTTGATAGTTAATAATAGAACTAATGTCGCCGTTATGAGGAGCAGATTTTTTATGGATATTGGTAGCAGGGATTTCTGTGTAGAGGAGTCGGAGATATTATTGGCGTTGGCGAACTTGACCATACCGATGGAAAACGTGAACTCTTTCTCAGTAGAATATTTTTCTCCCTGTGAAATTAGAAAGATTGCCTTGTATTTACCAGTTTTTAAATTGCTAGTTGGAATTTCTAGAGATGGGATTTCCAAAAGGGAATAGGGAGAAGTTTTTATTGTTTTCTCAGGATAAGGAAAAATGGCACTATACATAACGTCTTCCTCTTGTTTGATTTTTAAATTGATTTGAGGGTTTATTTCTATATTGCCACGATTGTCATAGATTACTCTGATTTTCAAAAGGTCTCCTTGTGTTAAGTCATATTTCTCTGGGATCAGGGAGGCTTCAAAGATAATATTTTCTATGTCGTTTACTTCTACCGTAACTTCGCGGTCAATCTTTTGCGCTACTGCATTTCCAGAATCTTTTGTGTCGCTTATAAAGTCAGCTGCCTGCCTTAGCACACTAATGTAACCTTGATATTTACCATTGGGAGCTCCTTCTGGTATGGTAAATCTAGCGATTATGTCGATTTTCGATTTGGGTAATACTTCAACTTCATTAATATTTTCTGTATCTTGTGCGGTTTTATAGAATTTTACCCAGTCAGACATTGCGCCTGCGGATGAAAGTTGTATAAATGATTTTGCGCTTTCCGTATTAACTATCGTTATGGTTTCGTCGTATGATTTTTCACGCATAGCATTTTTGATTTCGATGGGGTCCGTAACTTGTCCAATTGCCATAGTTTTTAAGGGAGACAAAAGAAATAGTCCAAGAAGGGCGATCGGGATGAGAAAAATTTTATCTATTTTTTTCATATTCATTTTTATTAAGTGATTGGCAAAAGTCTGAATCCAAAATGCAGTTTTAGTTGCAGACTTTTGGGGAGATTTTTTGAAATCTCCCCAATTGGGAATATCTAGGTTATGATGTGCTACAACAGAGATGGTCTGTTTTCACAGCGCTCAAGGTCATATTTCCAGCATAGGAATCACTTCCATGTTCTGGTGGGAATTTGAAAATATCGATTGAGAAGTCCATTTCGTTCATTTCCGAAAGGTCCAATGGATCGTTTAGGGCCTTGGCACTGGCATCTGGGAAGTAGTTTACGAAAGTTGCGTCGCTACCAACTCTGCCATCGTATCTAACATTCCAACTGCCGTCAGTCTTGCCTAGTCCCATATCGTCTTGCTGGACTTTCATAATTAACCTCGTATTACCAACATTTCGGACTGAAGCATTTCCTTGATCCATTGCATTCCAAGTTAAATCACCGTTAATAATTTTGTGGGTGTTTAACTTGACAGTGCCATAGTTGATCATAGAAAAGTCAGTCTCAAAAGCGGTCATTGCCCGATAAGTAAAATAGTTGTCCAGGGTTCCGTCTTTACCGGCTTTATCTTGTGCTAATATCAAGGTTCTGTAATCACCTGACGGGTCCTCATAAGACAAATCTTTTTCGGCGCAATATACTGCCGCTGTTTCTTTCATAAGTTCTCCATCAGCAGCACAGATTTCGTCATAGTCGTAGCCTGTGCTGAAAGTTGGGAGATTGTTATTTTGATTTCTAACGCTGTCGCAGAAAAGGTCATATCCTTCGCTTTTGGAAAGTCTTGCCAAGCTGTCTTCTTGCATTAGAAGTCCGCAACCAGCGCCTGTTGATCCGTCTTGATCGGACAATTTGACATGGTGTTCTCCCACTGCTATTCCTTCTGGGTAATAAACGTCAGCATACACATTATTAATGTCGCTTAGTCCATCTGGATCGGTTACTATAGCGCAGATGGAAATAGTTTTATTATCTTGATAGATTCCAGTTGGATCGAATTGAGCTCCTGCTGTTGATATGGCATCTGTATATCTATCTACATTTGCTTCCCATTTAGCCTTGACTATTGGATTAGCTCCACTTCCTTCGTCTCTAGTCAGACTAGTTCCGATTGTTGTTGCTTGAATTTGTGAAATAGGAGCGAAGACGGTTAAGGAAAGAGAGAAGATGAGGAACGATGCACATAAACTTTTAATTTTTTTATTATTCATTTTTTTCTCCTTTTTGCCTTTTTAGGGGCAATATTATTTTTATAAAATATTTTTAAGTCATTTGTTTAAATCTTTCACCCTCCTTTAATTATGAATAATTAAACAAGACTTAAACAAACAACCTCGACCTTTTTGGGATAACAAAAAACAGCTGACACGAAAACTTTAACGGGAGAAAAACTAAAGTTTAATTTCAGTTGCTATAGGTCGAACTTTTACAGCGAAAGACACGTTGAAATTCTTTTGGCAAAATTATGATTTCTTTATTTCGATTTGTTTTTTGGAAACGAAACGATGTCGGGAAGTTTCATAACTTTAGTTTACAAATTAAGTCTACTGATATGTAGGATCAATGTCAATATTACTTATCCACAGCCTCTGTTTGTATAATCGGCTAAGAGTAGAGAGAAAAGGGAAAAATGCCTTTATAAAAATATAATATGTATTGCTATTATCCACAGCATTTTTTGCCGCAATTGTGAAATTGTTAAAAAAATATTATGATGTAGATATAAGAAAATAAAACTTGAATTATGAAAATAGTGAACAATGAGAGAGGAGCGATTTTGTTGGTCCTGATAATTGCAATCGCTATTATCGGTTTTCTTTTTATCAACGGTTATATAAAAGAAACTAAAAAAGGACAGGAAGTGAAGCAGGGCGCCAAGGAAAATATAGAGCAGATTCAATCCGATTTGGAGAATACAGTTAAGGAGAGGGCGGAAGAAAATTTGGAGGCGGTAAGTGATAATATCGATGATATAATGAAAGAGGTGAATTAGCGAGATATGAATATAAAAAATAGAGGGGATCTTTTGAATGTCAGAGAAAAATAAGCGTAGGGTTTTAATCAAGATAGAAAAAGTCTTGGGGAAAATGAGGAAAATTATTTTTAATAAAAAACGGAATTTAATGTGCGGTATAAATAATGTGATTTTAATGGTTCTAATAAAGTAAAGATTATAGATATATAAGATGGTCTTGACTGAGGTATCATTCTATGCTATAGTTGACTCATTGAGCCGGGTCTTGCAATCTAGCACAATCAGTTCACGCGAACTGCCGCGAGTTTATGCATATATTATAAATACTAATATTTTACATAGCACTTCGGACTTATTTATTTAACACACAAAAAAATGCAAGGAATTATCAAAAGACTGAACGAAAAAAAGTTCGGTTTCATCACACCAGAAGATAATGGAAAAGATCTCTTTTTCCATGCTAACGATTTGGTAGACGTTGAATTCGATGAACTTAGAGAAGGCGACTCTGTTACTTTCGATGTAAAGGACACTCCAAAAGGTCCAGCTGCAGCTAACGTTCAGAAAGCTTAATATCTTTCGGGATATGAAGAAAAAACATCTTGAATTTTCAAGATGTTTTTTTGTGCGTTATAATTTGGGACAGACTGCGAAAGGTTGTATAATATTTATGTTGAATATATCGTCTGGAATTTGGTGAAATCTTCTAGATTCTTAACGGTTTAAAAATACAAATGATTAATTATTTGAAAGTAATATGAAAAAAGATTTGAAGTCGGGTATGATATATTATTTATCACTGATCGGATTTTTCGCCATCTTTTCTACGACGATTTCTAAAAGTCCGGTGCTGCCACTTTACGTCCAGGCTCTGGGCGGTAATGAAATTATTATCGGACTGATTTCCGCCTTTTCGCCTCTGGCAGGGATACTCTTCAGTTTCCCCGTGGGGCTGATGTCCGATAGAATCGGTAGGAAAAAACTGTTGATAGTCTCGGGGGTGATTTTTCTGGTCTGTCCGCTTCTCTATCTGTCGGTAAGCACTCCAGTGTGGCTCATCCCCATAAGGTTCTTCCACGGGATGGCGACCGCAATCTTGGGGCCGGTAATCTCGGCAATGATTGTAGAAAAATATGCGGCATCAAAAGGGGAGAAACTCGGACTCTACTCTTCTTCTACTCTAGTGGGGCGGGCGCTGGCTCCTATGTTGGGAGGTTTTATTATTGCTTATTTTGCGAAGGAGGGAGTCTCTCTTGTGGGCTATAAATATGTTTATGTGGCTGCTTTTCTTCTGGCGATACCGGTATTCATCTTGACTGTGTTTCTGAAAGACGAAAGCAGAAGCGGGGAGAAAGTGAATACTCGCGACTTTTATACGGACTTGAAATATCTTTTTGATAACAAAAGATTGATATCGACCGCTGGTGTCGAGATGGCGATATATTTCGCTTACGGTGCTTTTGAAACTTATCTGCCTCTGTATCTGACGCAGTTCGATATCTCGGCATCGGAAATCGGTGTGATTTTTTCTACGCAGATTTTGGCCATCGCGCTTTCCAAGCCTTTGTTCGGGAAGTTGGCGGATAGGGTGGATAAGCGAAAGCAGATTATGCTCGGTGCGCTACTACTCGGATTATCGATAGGTGCGCTGGGATTTTTCCATTCCGTAAGCGCGGCCATCGTACTGGGTCTGTTCTTCGGCTTCGGCCTCTCTTTTTCCACGGTTGCGACCAGTACTTATGCCGCGGAAGTTACCAACCCT
>Ga0172381_10003285_pt1 | contig 17246 bp, 18 predicted proteins | sample Leawel6488metaG_FD_119754 | JGI IMG/M metagenome (GOLD analysis project Ga0172381, IMG submission 119754) | Leachate microbial communities from a municipal landfill in Southern Ontario, Canada - Leachate well 64-88 metaG | ecosystem: Engineered > Solid waste > Landfill > Unclassified | place... | reverse complement strand
CTGATGCTGTGCACGGTGGTGCTGTTCAAGATGAAGCGCCAGCAATTTGCCTGGGTGACGATTCTGCCGGCCTCCTGGCTGCTGCTCTGCACCCTGGTGGCAGGCTGGCAAAAAGTGTTCGATGCCAACCCGAAGATCGGCTTCCTCGCGCTGGCCAACAAGTTCCAGGCCGCGATCGACCAGGGCACGGTGCTGGCCCCGGCCAAGAACCTGGCCCAGATGGAACAGATCGTGTTCAACAACCAACTCGATGCCGGCCTGGCGCTGTTTTTCATGTTTGTGGTGGTCAGCATGCTGTACTACACCGTCATCGCCTGCATAAAGGCCTCGCGCACCAACCAGCAGACCAGTTGCGAGACCCCGTACCAGGCGATCCCGGTCAATGGCTAGTCTGTTCTTCAACGACCTGTCCACGGTAGGCAAGTACCTGGGGCAGGCCGCCCGGCAGATGGTGGGCGTGCCCGATTACGCCACCTACGTCAGACACCGACGCATCACCCACCCGGGTGAGCCGATCATGACCGAGCTGGAGTTTTTCAGGAACCGCCAGGAAGCCCGCTACGGCTCGGGCCGATCGGGCGGCTGTTGCTAAGCCGTCTCTGCGCTGCCCGTCAAATCAGCTGCGATCAGCCTGAATTGTTCCAGCGCAGCTTCCAGGTCATCCACAATGTCTTGCGCAATCACGTCGGGCGGCGGCAGCTTGTCGCTGTCGGCGAGGCTGTCGTCCTTGAGCCAGAAAATATCCAGACTGGCTTTGTCCCGGGCAATCAACTCGGCATCGTCGTACACGCGCCAGCGGCCCTCTGGGCCGGTACTTTCGTCCGTTCGGCCCGAGCCTGTCGAACTCATCCAGATGCTCACGCCGTAGCGGGTTGGTCTTGAGCGTGAAATGCTGGTTGGTGCGCAGGTCGTAAATCCACAACTTCTTGGTCCAGGGTGTTTCTGAGGCGGGTTTGCGCTCGAAAAAGATCACGTTGGCTTTCACGCCTTGGGCGTAAAACAGGCCGGTGGGCAAACGCAGCAGCGTGTGCACATCACACTCGTGCAACAGCTTCTTGCGGATGGTCTCACCTGAGATGGCATTCACGCACCATTGGCACTAAACCCCGCGATATCCTTTGCCAAAGGCTTTGGGTAGTGGCGCAGCCTCAGTTGCCAAAAGACGGGGGCATTTTTTGTCGGCACCGTGTCAAAGATGCAGGTGCCCGCCCACAAAACGACAACCCTTGGCGGCCAGTGCTTTGATGGCTGGCGAGCGCGCGTTAAACGCGCTATTGCCCGAAGCAATCCATACAACATCCCTCGGATACATAGCCAATGGACTGGCTCTGAGCCATGCCACCAACCAAGCAAGCTTCTTTTCGACTTCATCGACATTTTTACTCGCACTGGCCGGGTGGACCTCGATCCAATAGGTCTGATGAACATTGCCTTGGGTCCGGCCCACAACATAATCCCACCGTGCTGCATTTGGCAACGCAGCGGCCAACGACGCATCGACATCAGCACTGCCCGCAATGTCTCTGGGACGTTGCGCTGAAACATGCGCCACGTCTGTTTGCCTCAATGCCCCTAACCCCTTGCGAAATGCATCCACGCCCAAGACTTGCGTCACATCGGTCTTGAAGCTCATTCGGTTTCCTTGAACAAATCACCTGAAACAAACGCCGGTGAATTGGCAACCGCCTTCGCAACAGTTTCATTCGCGCGGGCACTGAACTCCAGGAGTCCACCCCAACTTGCCTCCTGCGCCACCGGCGACATCGGGTCAAGATTCGTCACGTCAACCACCTTGCTTGCCGGGTCAAAGTAGTAAACCTTCGAGGACTTTTGGATCGCCACTTCTGCCATTGATTTGAGCGAAGCACTCTTGGGCGCGTTGAATAGCGCCAGCAAGTCTTGAGGTTTACCACCTGTCTTTCGCAAGATTTCAAGCGCCCAAACCAATTCCAGAATTTGCGGTGAATGTGTGGAAAGAATCACCTTGTAACCACGCGTCAGAAGCTCCAGAACAATCAGCAGCACGACAGAGATGGCACGCGGGTGCAAACCCATTTCAAGCTCTTCAATAACAACCCACTCGATGTCGTTGCGCCTCGACACCTTTCCCGGAGGCATCAGCCAATAGAGGCCAAGCAGCAGCGGCACAAATTCGCGCTGCCCCGCCGACCACACCATGAAGGGAAGCGCTTCTTCCCCCATGCCGAGCACCAGGCGCTTTTGCGATTGCACCTTGTTAACCGACAGCTTGAAATCGCCAAAAACGCTGGCCTGTAACAGCTTGCGGTAGTCGGCCTTTAGTCGATTGGGCTGTGGGAACAAAGGCCCGGTTCCGTTGAACTCACGCTCCATGAGCAAGCGCAGGTTCTCACTGAATGCCCGCACCGCATAGGGATCACCAGATTTGTAGTCCGTAAATGGCCGCGGCCAGCCATTGGCCAAGGCCATGACACGTTGCGCCGGAATCAAAAATACAGACTCCGTCTTGCCAGACTGTTGCCGGGCAATGCGCTTCTTGATATCCACAGACTTGCCATCCACCACGACCTCGCTGCTGTCACGCCAAATGGAATGCATGCCCTCGCCAAAATACACATCCAGCAACGCGGACAGGTCACCGCCGTAGTCCAGCCCGTAGGTATGAAGCTGCTGCTGCACCAGTCCACTGTCTTGCAGCAGCTTGACCCATTGCAAAGAAATACTTTTACCACTGGCCTGCGGCCCCACCAAAACCGTCAGATCACCAAAAGACAGGTTGGCTTCCTTGATCTGGCCAATATTGCGCAGCGTCAGTTTTTTCATGGACATTCCTTGTATTTCATACCTGCACGAATGGTAATTGGGAAAACACCGGCAGCTGCGCGGTATCTGGCACCGTCGATGTAGAGCAGGTAGTCGGCAAAACCGTAGCCGGGATCGAGGGGAAATTCGCGCAGTGCCAGGCCGCGCGAGGCGTGAAGGTTGGCATGGGCCATGTCGCATACATGCCAGCCCGCTTGCTGCAACAGCGCGTCAATGCTAAGTCTTGCCTGTTGCTCTGGCGTCATCCCTGTCCTTTTGATTTTGCAAGCAATTCATGCTTTAAAGACAGGGGGGCTGGTTTGGCCTATTGCCGCCCAAAACCAAACACGGCGGGCTCCTCGATGCCTTCCACCTTCTCCACCAGGCGCAGCAGGGGTTTGAGTTCGCGGTAGCGCGCGCAGGTGGTGCGGATGTAGTGGATGAAGCGCGGCGTGTCGGCCAGGTACTGGGGCTTGCCGTCGCGCAGCGTGAGGCGGGCAAAGATGCCGGCCACTTTCAGGTGGCGCTGCAGGCCCATCCACTCCACGCCGCGGTAAAACTCGCCAAAGTCGTCGCCCACCGGCAGGCCGGCCTTGCGCGCTTTTTCCCAGTAACGGATGGTCACATCGAGGCAAAAGTCTTCGTCCCAGCTCAGGAAGGCGTCGCGCATCAGGCTGGCGATGTCGTAGGTGATGGGGCCATAGACCGCATCCTGGAAGTCGAGCACGCCCAGCGTGCCGGGACCGGAGACCATCAGACGATTCGCCGCCGGGCCGCCCCAAGGCGAATCAGCCCCCTCGGGGGGCAGCGCGGCCCATGCGGCAGCGGCTACAGCCGATGCCGGGGCAGTGGCAAGCGTGGGGGCCATCAGATTCCTGGGCATGAAGTCACGGTGCACAAAAACGCTGGGCGCGGCCAGGTTGTGGCGGATGATTTCCTCGAAACTCTGGTCCAGCGTCAGGCGCATGGCGCCGTCGATGACCACGCCCTTGTGCCGGCTGATGTACCAGTCGGGAAACAGCGCCAGCTCGCGGCGCAACAGCGCTTCGTCATAGGGTGGCAACACGCCGGGTCGGGAACTCAGTTGCCAGGCAATGAGCGCGTCCACCGCCTGCAGATACAGGGGCAGATTGGCTTGGGGCTGTTCACGGTTGATGACTTGCATCATGGTCTGCGCGCCCAGGTCGGTCAGCAGCATGAAGCCCAGCGGCTCGTCCCAGGCCAGCACCTGCGGTGCGTGCACCCCGGCCTGCTGCATCAGCGCGGCCACCTTGACGAAGGGCGCGCTGTTTTCCTTGTCGGGCGGCGCGTCCATGATGATGCGGCTGCCGCCCTGCGCGTCAATGCGGAAGTAACGCCGGAAACTGGCGTCGGCCGAGGCCAGGCGCAGGCTGTCCATCTGCAAACCGTGCTGAGCGGCGGCGGCCGTCAGCCAGCGGGCAAATGGGTCAGCGCGGGTGGGGTCGGCCCAGACAATGGCTGGCGGCGTGATGGCTTGGGAGGGATGGGCTTGGCTCATGGATAATCCATTCTACAAATCTGTCCAGTCCTCTTCCGCGCCTACTTCATGCCCGTCACCGTCTTCGACCTCTGCGCGTTTTCCAAATGCGTTGTCTGATGCCAGACACGCCCGTGTTTCAGCGGCGGCATCACCTCCGCCCGCTACGCCTGAGCGTGCTGGCCACGCTGCTGCAGTCGGCGCTGGTAAGTGCGCAGCAGGCCGCTGACGCCCCTTTGCTGCTGCAAACCAGCCCCTTGTTGCACGAAACGATTGCGCCCGAAGTGCGCAGCAGTTTGCCCAGTTTTGTGTCGGGCCAAAAGATCACCGGTCGCCCGGACTTTGAGACGGTGGTCGAGGGCGATGCCATGCTGCGCCGCGGCGACAGGGTGATCAAGGCAGACCGGCTGGAATACGACCAGTCCACCGATTTGGCCAAGGCCCGGGGCCACGTGCTGATCAACCGCGCCGGCAATGTCTACGAAGGCCCCCTGCTGGAACTGCGGGTGGATACTTTTGAAGGCTTTTTCAACGAGCCCACCTACCATTTTTTACGCAACGAGGCCCATGGCCAGGCGGAGCGGGTGGATTTTCTGGACGAGCAGCGCTCGGTCATCCACAACGCCACCTTCACCACCTGTCGGCGCCTGCCGGGCCCCAGCTGGATGCCGGACTGGATTTTGAAAGCCAGCACCCTCAGCCTGGACAACGAAAAGGAAGTGGGCACCGCCACCGGGGCCTTGCTAAGCTTCAAGGGGCTGCCGCTGCTGCCGGTGCCCTACATCAGCTTCCCGCTGAGCGAACAGCGCAAATCGGGCTTACTGCCCCCCAGCATCGGGCTCGATACGGTCAATGGCCCGGAAGTGTCGGTGCCCTATTACTGGAATATTGCGCCCAACCGCGACGCCACCATCACCCCCACCCTGATGAGCAAGCGCGGCGTCAATATCGGCACCGAATTTCGCTATCTGGAAGAAAAGTACGACGGTGAGGTTCAGCTTGACTGGATGCCTTCCGATCGATTGCGTGATGCCAACCGCTGGGGCCTGAACCTGAAACACCAGGCCCGCATCGACAGTCCCTGGACCAACGACGGCGCCGCCCTGAACCTGAGCCTGAACCGGGTCAGCGATGACGACTATTGGCGTGATTTCAGCCGTGCCAGCGACGCCCTGACGCAACGCCTGCTGGCCAACGACGCCACCTTGGCCTGGAGTACCGGCGCCTGGGCCAACAGTGTGCGCACACTCAAGTGGCAGACCCTGCAAGATGTCAGCGCACCCATCGTGCCGCCCTACGACCGGTTGCCACAGCTCAGCACCAGTTACGCAAGAACCGATGTGGCGGGCTTCAACTATGCGTTCATTGCCGATTACACCCGTTTTCAGTCCGACATCACCCGCACCGGGCAAGCCAACGGCCAACGCAGCTTTGGCCTGTTACAGGCCAGCTACCCCATGACCGCCGCAGCTGGTTTTCTAACGCCCAAGGTGCAATTGCATGCCAGCCAGTACCAGTTTGAAACACCCCTGCAAAATGGCGACACATCCGCCAGCCGCGTGCTGCCGACGTTCAGCCTCGACAGTGGCCTGGTGTTTGAGCGCGACACCCGGTTGTTTGGCCGCAACTTGCGCCAGACCCTGGAGCCGCGGGCCTTTTATGTCAACACGCCCTACCGTGACCAAAGCCATTTGCCCAATTACGATTCGGGCGCCAGCGACTTCAACCTGGCCACCATCTACACGGAAAACGCCTACGTCGGCCATGACCGCATCTCGGACAGCAATTTGCTCACGCTCGGCGTGACCACGCGCTGGCTGGACCCTGCCAGCGGCGCTGAAACCGCCCGCCTGGGCGTGGCGCAGCGCCTGCGCTTTGCTGACCAAAACGTCACCTTGCCCGGCGAGTTACCCGCGGACGACCGTCTCAGCGACCTGCTGTTGGGGGGCGCTGTGCACTGGGACCCGCGCTGGAGCTTTGACGGGACGGTGCAGTTCAACCCCAAGACCGAGCGCTCGGTGCGCTCCACCTTGAGCGTCAACTACAAGCCCGGTCCGTACCACGCGCTCTCGGCGGCCTACCGCTACCAGCGCGATTCAAGCGAACAAATTGATTTTGGCTGGCAGTGGCCCATCAACGACCTGTGGGGTGACAAGGGTCAGAACCTGGGTCCGGGCCAGCGTCAGGGCGAGAGGCGCTGGTACAGCGTGGGGCGCTTGAACTACAGCATGAACGAGCGCAAGCTGGTCAACGCGGTGGTGGGCTTTGAGTACGATGCGGATTGCTGGCTGGGCCGCATTGTGTTGGAACGCCTGCAAACCAGTACCAGCACGGCCACCCAGCGCATCATGTTCCAACTGGAATTTGTCGGCTTCACCCGGCTCGGGGTGAACCCGCTCAAGTCGCTCAAGGACAATATCCCCGGCTACCAGATTCTGCGTGAGTCGGGTGAGCCACCCAGCCGCTTCAGCAATTACGATTGAACCATCATGACCGTCCGCTTTAAATTTTTATCCGTCGCCGTGGCCGCGGCTTTGCTGGGTACCCAGGTACAAGCCCAGGGCTTGCGCCTGGCGCCCGCTGCCGGAACCTCAGGCACAAACAGCCGCACGGCGACCTCTGACTACATTGTGGCGGTGATCAACTCCGAGCCGCTGACCAATACCGAGGTGCAGCGTGAAGTCCTGCGCGTGCAGCAACAGTTTGCCGCGCAGCGCCGTCCGGTGCCCGATCTGCAGCGCCTGAACGCCGACGTGCTGGAACGCCTGATCAACCAGAAAGTCCTGCTTCAATTCGCCCGCGACACCGGCATCCGGGTTGAGGAGTCGGCCATTGACCAGGCCGAGCAATCGATCGCTGCCCAAAACCAGCTCACGACGGCCGAACTGCACCGGCGGGTCGTCGCCGACGGCTTGAGCGTGGCCCTATTCCGGTCCCAGCTGCGCGATCAGATCCTGTTGCAGCGCTTGCGCGAACGCGATCTGGAGCCACGGGTGCGGGTGAGTGAGTCCGACATTGATGCCTATTTGCAGGCGCAGCAGAACACCTCGGACCCGAGCCAATTGGAAATCAATCTGGCCCAAGTCCTGATTGCCGTGCCCGAGGGCGCCAGCCCAGATCAGGTGCAGGCCTTGCAGGTGCGGGCCACCGAGGTGCTGGCGCGCGCGCGCGCGGGCGAGGACTTCGCCACCCTGGTCCGCACCTACTCCGCGCCCTCGGCGCAGTCCAACGACGGTCAGCTGGGCTTGCGCAGCACCAGCCGCTATCCAGCCTCATTTGTTGAAGCCACACAGCAGTTGGCGCCAGGCGAAGTGGCCGAGCTGGTCCGCTCGCTGGCTGGTTTTCATATTTTGAAACTCGTCGAAAAAGTCAATGTGGGTTTGCCCGCCATGTCGGTCACACAAAGCCGGGCACGCCATATCCTGTTGCGGCCTTCAGCACAGCTCAATGAAACCCAGGCGCGCGAACGCTTGCTCGATTTCAAAAAACGGGTGCAGACCGGGCAGGCAGATTTTGCGGCGCTGGCGCGCGAGCATTCACAGGACGGCAGTGCCGCGCAGGGCGGCGACCTGGGCTGGACCAGCCCGGGCATGTTCGTGCCTGAGTTTGAAGCCGTGATGAACCAGTTGGCCCCAAATGAAGTCAGCGAGCCACTGCTGTCGCGCTTTGGCCTGCACCTGATCCAATTGCTGGAACGGCGTCAAGTCAAGCTGAGCCAGGCCGAGCAACGCGAGACGGTGCGTGCCCTGTTGCGCGAGAAAAAACGCAATGAAGCGGCACAAACCTGGACCCAGGAAATGCGCGGCCGGGCCTACGTCGAGCTGCGTCAGCCGCCGCTGTGACCGCGCCCACATGAAACACGGCAAGCACATCCCGCGCAAGCGTTTTGGCCAGCATTTTCTGGCCGATGGCGGCATCATCGAAGCGATTGTGGACGCCATTGACCCGCAGCCGGGTCAGACCATGGTTGAAATTGGTCCGGGCCTGGCGGCGCTCACGCAGCCCTTGGTCGAACGCCTGGGCGCCCTGACGGTGATCGAACTCGACCGCGATCTGGCGCAGCGCCTGCGCAGCCATGGCCAGTTGCGGGTGATTGAATCGGATGTGCTGAAGGTGGACTTTGCCCAATTGGCGCAGACGCAAGCCGTGCCCAAACTCAGGGTGGTGGGCAACCTGCCCTACAACATCTCCACGCCGATCCTGTTTCATTTGTTGCCGTATGTGGATGTCATCGAAGACCAGCACTTCATGCTGCAAAAGGAAGTGATCGACCGCATGGTGGCCAAGCCGTCAACCGCCGCTTACGGCCGTTTGAGCGTGATGCTGCAGTGGCGTTACGCCATGGAAAACGTGCTGTTTGTGCCCCCTGAGAGCTTTGATCCGCCGCCACGCGTGGACAGCGCCGTGGTGCGCATGGTGCCGCGCCCCGATGCGGTGGCTCTGAACGAGCAGGCTTTGAGTGAGCTGGTGCAGGTGGCCTTCAGCCAACGGCGCAAACTGTTGCGCCACACGCTGGGCGCCTGGTTGCAGGCGAAAAATTTTGCCGGGGAATTTGATGTCCAGCGGCGCGCCGAAGAGGTGCCGCTGGACGAGTACCTGCGACTGGCGCTGGCCGTGGCCAGCGCGCAGGCGTCAGATCAGGCGGCCGTCCAGTAACCCGCGTTGAACGGGCTGCTCATGCGCAGCGCCTGCGGCGAGATGTCAAGCAGCTTGTCGGTCGGCATTTTTTCACCGTTTTCCGTGAGCAATTCAATGCCCGCGGTGGGCGGATTGCCGGCCGCCTGGGCGTGGTCGCCTTTGGCCGCAAAAGCGGCACGCGCCACGGAAAAGGAATAGAAACAACGGAACGGAATCTTGCGGTCACCCCAGTAATCAGCGGTGTCACGGAAAATATCGAGCAGTTGTTCGCGTGCTTCCTTGTCAAACTTGGCGTGCGCCGGAATGTGCTCCAGCACCACAATAAAGCCAGGCTGCGGGCCGGATTTGTGCACCGGATCGGTCATGCTGTCGTAAAGCGAATCAAAGTTTTTACCAACGGCCACGGTCAGCATGAACTGCTGACCAATCAGGTCAAGCACGTCCTGCTTGCTTTGGGCGTTGGCGATGTTGGCATACAGAAAGTGCTGGCCCATGGCCTGCGCCGCCTCCTGCAGGTCTTGCACCCGGAAAGCCCGGATCGACTGCACGATGTTGGGACGAACACCCTTCAAAATCGTCTCCGAGACGTTTTTGGCAGGGGCTTCGGCGAGAGTTTGACTAGGTGACATTTTTGCTTCTCTTTTCACAATATAAAAACTGACAATTCCAATTCAGGGCGCAATCCGACGAAAACTCTCATAGTGATCGGCGGTGTAATAACAAATCTCTGGCCTTTGGATCTGGCCTCCGCACACAATCCGCCGGACACCACGCTGCTTCAGGCCAGGCGTCGGGACGGTGTATTCACGGTAAAAACCACGTTTTTGAGCGGGCAGCAAACGCTCCCGATTACCAAAAACAGAACCATCCTTTTCACTGACAAACGGACCACCTTGGTGGATGCGCCGGTAAATTTCTTCACCGGGACCTGGCAGTTCAGCCAAACTGATCGTGCTCTGCTGACCCCATGGTGGGGGCGCTTTGGCCTGAATTCCACCCGCCAGCAAGGCTGCGGAAAGCGTCAAGCCAGTCAACACCAACTTAAAACGGTTCAACCACGGCATTGCTTCAATTTCCAATAAAAAGTTCGGGTAAACCCGAACATTCAAGGCTGTAGTGTCGCTGATTCAGCAAAAAAAAGCAAGCCACTGCCCAATTCATGGGCAATACAGACTAAGGAAATAAGGGCTAAGCGCTGGCTGGCTTAGCCCATTTGGGCCCAAAAACCGTCTTGTTTTAACGGGTGGCGTTGGCGTCGGCGACCGTCAGGGCGGTCATGTTGACAATGCGGCGCACCGTGGTGCTGGCCGTCAGGATATGCACCGGCTTGGCCGCGCCGAGCAGTACCGGGCCCACCGCAATGTTGCCGCCTGCCGCCGTTTTGAGCAGGTTGTAGGCAATGTTGGCGGCATCAATGTTGGGCAACACCAGCAGGTTGGCGTCACCGTGCAATGTGCTGTTGGGCATCAAATTGGCCCGTGATGCGCCATCGAGCGCCACATCGCCGTGCATTTCACCGTCCACTTCGAGCCATGGCGCTTTCACACGCAACAGCGCCAGCGTGTCGCGCATTTTGACGGCGCTGGGCTGGTTACTGCTGCCAAAGCTCGAATGCGACAGCAAGGCGGCTTTGGGGGGAATGCCAAAACGCTTCATTTCTTCTGCAGCCAGCACCGTGATTTCGGCCAGCTGCTCGGCGGTGGGGTCGTAGTTGACATGGGTATCGACCAAAAACACCTGCCGACCAGGCAGCATCAGGCCATTCATGCAGGCGTAGGTGTTGACACCCGCGCGCCGACCGACCACCTGATCGATGTACTGCAGGTGCACCGAGGTGGTGCCCCAGGTGCCGCAAATCAGGCCATCGACATAGCCCTTGTACAGCAGCATGCTGCCAATCAGCGTCAGGCGCCGACGCATTTCAATTTTGGCCACCTGCACCGTAATGCCCTTGCGCTCGGTCATGCGGTGGTAAGTTTGCCAGAAGTCACGATAACGGTCGTCGAGTTCGACGTTGACCACGTCGTAATCCACACCTTGTTTGAGCCGCAAGCCAAATTTTTCAATGCGCTCGGCAATCACTTTGGGACGGCCGATCAGCGTGGGCATGGCCAGGCCTTCATCGACCACGATTTGCGCGGCGCGCAGCACGCGCTCTTCTTCACCCTCAGAAAAGGCGACGCGTTTTTTGAGCGCCTTCTTGGCCGCGGTGAAGATCGGCTTCATCACCGTGCCCGAGGCATAGACAAAGCTTTGCAGCGTTTCCCGGTAAGCGTCCATGTCGGCGATCGGGCGCAGCGCCACACCACTGTCAAAAGCCGCTTGCGCCACGGCCGGCGCCACCTTCATCATCAGACGCGGGTCAAAGGGCTTGGGAATCAGGTACTCGCGGCCAAAAGCCAGGGGCTCACCGGCATAGGCTGCGGCCACCACTTCACTTTGTTCGGCCTGGGCCAGTTCGGCAATGGCGTGCACGGCGGCCATTTCCATTTCGACCGTGATGGTCGAGGCACCGGCATCCAGCGCACCGCGAAAGATGTATGGAAAGCACAAAATGTTGTTGATCTGGTTGGGGTAATCCGAGCGCCCGGTGCCGATGATGGCGTCGTCGCGCACGCTCTTGACTTCCTCGGGCGTGATCTCCGGCGTGGGGTTGGCCAGCGCAAAAATGATCGGGTTGGCGGCCATGCGCTTGACCATGTCGGCCTTGAGCACACCCCCGGCCGACAAGCCTAAAAACACGTCGGCGTTGTCGATGACTTCGCCCAGCTTGCGGGCGTCCGTTTTCTGCGCATAAATGGCCTTGTCGGGGTCCATCAACTCGAGCCGGCCTTCATACACCACACCGGCGAGGTCGGTGACCCAGACGTTTTCGCGCGGGATGCCCAGCTTGACCAGCAGGCCGACGCAGGCCAGCGCCGCGGCACCGGCACCCGAAGTGACCAGCTTCACGTCCTTGGGTTCTTTACCTGCCACCTTGAGACCGTTCAGAATGGCCGCGCCCACCGTGATGGCCGTGCCGTGCTGGTCGTCGTGAAAAACCGGGATCTTCATGCGCTCGCGCAACTTGCGTTCGACGTAAAAGCAGTCGGGCGCCTTGATGTCTTCGAGATTGATGCCGCCAAAGGTCGGCTCCAGCGAGGCGATGATGTCCACCAGTTTATCGAGGTCGTACTTCTCGTCGATCTCGATGTCAAAGACATCAATGCCGGCGAATTTCTTGAACAGCACGGCCTTGCCTTCCATCACCGGCTTGCCCGCCAGCGGCCCGATGTCGCCCAGGCCCAGCACCGCCGTGCCATTGGTGACCACGCCCACCAGGTTGCCCCGGCTGGTGTATTTGTAGACGTTGTTGGGGTCCTTGACGATTTCCTCGCAGGGGCTGGCCACGCCGGGAGAATACGCCAGCGCCAGGTCGTGCTGATTGACCAACTGCTTGGTCGCCGCAATGGCGATCTTGCCCGGCTTGGGGCACTGGTGGTACTCCAGCGCGGCGCGGCGCAACTCGGCGCGTTTGTCTTCGGCGGTAGCGGGTGCGGCTTGCGTCATGGGGTCTCCTGCCTATAGATGATGAACCCGGCCCGACAGGGCCGGCATGTGCGTTGACACAGGTGCGAAATTGTATGCCGCGCCAGCTGGGGCGTTGGCCCCTGACAGGTGCAGCAGTTTTTGCTTTTTGGCCTGTACCGGGCCCGGCGTCGGTATGGTGATCGACCCGCTGCACCGTGGTGCCAAAAGTGCCAGACCACACCGTGATGGGCCAGGGCTTGGCGCAGTTCCTCGCTCAGGCCGACGGGCAGCAGCGCCGCGATCGGGCTGGCAGACGGGTCCAGCAACGTCACCTCAAAGCCCGAGCCGATCAAATCGTTGGCAAATTCGCAGCCAATCAGCCCGGCGCCATGATGACGATGCGTTTCTTGATGGCCCTGTCGCCCTCCGAAGCCGCGCTGTTCACGCGGGTCAGGCGGGTGTGAAAGTCTGCAAAGTCCTGCCATGCGTTGACCGACAACACGGCGCTGGCGGCGGCGTCGGCCAGCGGGATGCGGATGGCTTGTGCGCCGGTGACCAGCACCAGCTTGGCAAAGTAACGGTACTTGATGTGGGCCATGGATTCGCCGTCAAAGGCAGATTCCAGATTGGCCAGGGTCTTGATTTCGGGGCGCGTTTCGACCCGCCGACGTGCGTCAGTCGCGGCCGCGGCCATGGCCATGGCCGTTTTTAAACTCGCCGTTACCCTTGCGTCCATCGTCGCGGCGATCGTCACGACGGCTGTTGCGATGATCGTCCCGACGTTCTGGCGCCCCGTAATACCGCGGGGCATAAACATCGCGGTACCAGCCGTCCTGGACAAAATAAACGGGCTGGCCACAGGCGTTGTAGCGGCGGCAATGTTTGTCCCATTTTTTCTCGTGACCCGGTGGCACACGCAGGTAAATGGGTTGTCGCATCAGGGTGACAGGCCGCTGCTCGATGATGACCGGTTGCGGGTAAATCAGCACCGGGCTGGGCACCCGGCCGATATCGATACGACCATAAAACCCGGGCTCGTAAATATTGACCGAGACGCCCACATCGGCGGCGGTTGCGGTGCCGTGGAGCGCGAACGCGACCAGCGCGCAAGCCAGGTATTTTGTTGAAGAGTTCATCGGTTCATTATAGGGAACTGCCTGCTGACAGCACCCCTGACAGCCAGTAAACGGATGTAACGCTCCGGACGGTCCACCCGGCGCCGTTGCCCGTCTGGATTCATCCTGCGGCAGCAAAATGCGCCGCTCCCGGGCGCTGGGTCCACGCTGAATTTATCAGGCATCGGCAATAGCCTGTTACAAACTTCGTTTCACAGCACTTTGTCGTTGGCGCGCCTTTTCAGCCAGCGCGTCAGCCCACCCACCAGCGGGCAGCTTTTCATGTGGCGAAAAATGGTGGCAATGGCGGGCCCGCCGTGCACGTCATTGAACGGGGCCTTGAAGCGGGCGTTGGGCGCGTACAGGGCTTCACCTTCATCCAGAAGGTGAAGCCCTGGGGAAGTGGATTTCAAACTGGCCGTGCCGGTCCAGGTCTCAACGGCACATTCAGGCCTTCAGACTGCAGATGCTATTTAAATACTGACTGGTCACAAATTAACTTGATAGTATTATCGTGATCAAGGATTTCACTTTTTGCACCTCAATGGCCATCATTCCAATATGCTTACTCGCAACGGTCTCAGGGGCTCCTTCAAGGCGCAAATGCTGCAGGCGCGCGAAGAGGCCATCATCCGTTCGGTCAACCATTTGCTGGCCAGCAAGGGCTTTGAGGCCATGACCGTCGATGAGGTGGCTGCCGACGTGGGCATTGCCAAAGCCAGCCTGTACAAGCACTTTGCCAGCAAGGAAGATCTGGCCGCCGCCGCCATGGTGAGCGTGGTGCGCCGGGCCCAGGCGTTTTTGGACAAGCTGCCGCCGGAGGCCGCCCCCATGGACAACTTGCGCGCCGTGGTGGCCTGGACCCTGGGCCTCAAACTGGCCGGCGAAATGCCATCGCTGCCGAGCCAGAATTCCAGCCTGCGCGCGGCCCTGATTGCGAACAAGGATTGCATGGATGGCCTGATCAAGGTCAGCGACAAGCTCGGCGGCTGGATTGAGGCGGCTCAGGCGCAGGGCAGCCTCAACCCCGGACTGCCCGCCATTGCCGTGCTCTACACCCTGTATGCCCGTGCCTGCGACCCGGTGCTGGAGTTCTTGAAAATGAGCGCGTTGCACCGTGACGAAGAAATCGTCGATCTGGTCATGAGCACCTGTTTTGAGGGTTTGAGCGCAAGGCCGGGGTGAACCCCATGACACGGCTGACACATTCTTGTCTATGACGCGCGTGCCGTTCTAAAACACCAACACAAGGGAATGCCTTGAGCCAGGCCAGGTACCGACTCGTCACCCGCAGCGACTTCGATGGCCTGGTGTGCGGCGTTTTGCTCAGCGAACTCGGCATGATCGACGAGGTTTTGTTTGTCCACCCGAACGACATGCTTCAAGAAGGACGGGCATATCGACCCGGTGCTGTTCGACTTGCTTCTGACCTCGGGGGTCTACCAACGCTACGCTGAAAAATACCTGCTGCCTGAACAAATCGACGAGGTCGACATCGCCAAGTTTGTCAGCCAGCCCTGACTCCAGTTCAAACCAGGGCTCAAGACTGCCCCAGCAACGCCCACAGGCCCAGGCCCATGAAAATCGCGGCCGACACCAGGTGCACCACGCGCAGCGGCACCAGCCGCGTCATGCGCTCGCCCAGCCAGACCACCGGCGCATTGGCCAGCATCATGCCCAGCGTGGTGCCCGCCACCACCATCACCGTGCTGCTGTATTGCGCCGCCAGCATGATGGTGGTCACCTGGGTTTTGTCGCCCATTTCCGCCAGGAAAAAGGCCACCACGGTGGTGCCGAAGACACCCAGGCGCGGCGGCTTGCCAGCCTCGTCCTCGTCGATCTTGTCCGGAATCAGCATCCAGACCGCCATCGCAATGAAAGAAGCGCCCAGCACCCAGCGCAGCACGTCGGGCCCGAGCACCGTGGTGACCCAGGCCCCGACTGCGCCGGCCAGCGCGTGATTGGCCAGCGTGGCCACAAAAATACCCATCACAATGGGCCAGGGCTTGCGAAAGCGCAGCGCCAGCACCAGCGCCAGCAGCTGTGTTTTGTCGCCCATTTCGGCCAGGGCGACGATACCGGTAGAAATCAAAAGCGCATCCATGCGGGCGATGGTAGTCTAAGCACAGGCCCCCTTCGAGGCGCCACGGCCACTTTGCACAGCCATGGGTCGCCAGCCATTTTCCCGGCATGTTATTTGCTTTAAGTTGGTGCGTTTTTGATCTTTAAAGCTTTGACGCACCAAATCAAATCAATTTATTCCAAGAGGTTTTCATGGAAGCACTCAAACAGGGCGCAGACACCCTGTTCATTCTTCTCGGCGCCGTCATGGTGATGGCGATGCACGCTGGTTTTGCGTTTCTGGAACTGGGCACGGTGCGACGCAAGAACCAGGTCAATGCGCTGGTCAAGATTTTGGTGGACTTTTCGGTGTCCACCATCGTCTATTTTGCGGTGGGTTACGGCGTGGCTTACGGTGCCCATTTTTTTGTCGGCGCCGAGCAGTTGGCGGCCAGGAATGGCTACGAACTGGTGAAATTCTTCTTCTTGCTCACGTTTGCCGCCGCCATTCCCGCCATCATTTCAGGCGGCATTGCCGAGCGCGCCAAGTTTTGGCCGCAACTGATTGCCACGGCCGTCATCGTGGGTCTGATCTATCCGTTCTTTGAGGGCATTGCATGGAACCAGCATTTTGGCGTGCAGGCCTGGATCAAGAACCTTGCCGGGGCCGAATTTCACGACTTTGCCGGCAGTGTGGTGGTGCATGCGGTGGGCGGCTGGATCGCCCTGCCGGCGGTGCTGCTGCTGGGCGCGCGCGCCAACCGCTACCGTAAGGACGGCGGCATGTCGGCGCACCCGCCCAGCAGCATCCCATTTTTGGCGCTGGGGGCCTGGGTGCTGACGGTGGGCTGGTTTGGTTTCAACGTGATGAGCGCGCAAACGCTGGACAAGATTTCCGGCCTGGTGGCGGTCAACTCGCTGATGGCCATGGTCGGCGGCACGCTGGCCGCCCTGGCGCTGGGCAAAAACGACCCCGGCTTTGTCCACAACGGCCCGCTGGCGGGCCTGGTGGCGGTGTGCGCGGGCTCGGACCTGATGCACCCGCTGGGCGCGCTGGTGGTCGGCGCGGTGGCCGGCGCCATTTTTGTCGCCATGTTCACGCTGACGCAAAACAAGTGGAAGATTGACGACGTACTGGGCGTCTGGCCGCTGCACGGCTTGTGCGGCACCTGGGGTGGCTTGGCGGCCGGCATTTTTGGCAGCAAGGCGCTGGGCGGCCTGGGCGGTGTGGCGCTGGGTGCCCAGCTGATCGGCACGCTGATGGGGGTGGTCTGGGCTGCTGGCGGTGGCCTGCTGGTGTACGCTCTGCTCAAAAAAACCATGGGCATCCGCCTGAGCCAGGAAGAGGAATACGACGGCGCCGACCTGTCCATCCACAAGATCAGCGCCTCGCCCGAGCGTGAGGCCAACTGGTGAGAACGCAACAAACCATGACCACCCCACCCCCTGTTTTCCAAGAATCGATCGGCGCCAGCCTGAGCAAGCTCGACAGCGCCTTGCTCAACATTCTGGTCAAGGATGGTCGGGCGTCGTTTGCGGACATTGCGCGCCAACTGGGCGTGTCTAGGGCGCACGCGCGCGCCCGGGTGCAGGCGCTGGTGAGCAGTGGCGTGATTGAGCTGTTTGGGGCGGTGATCAACCCT
>Ga0172381_10003284_pt1 | contig 17249 bp, 20 predicted proteins | sample Leawel6488metaG_FD_119754 | JGI IMG/M metagenome (GOLD analysis project Ga0172381, IMG submission 119754) | Leachate microbial communities from a municipal landfill in Southern Ontario, Canada - Leachate well 64-88 metaG | ecosystem: Engineered > Solid waste > Landfill > Unclassified | place... | reverse complement strand
GCCGCCGTGCCAATCCGCCCACGTCAGGATTGCATCCTCAACAATCTCGCCATGGGGGATTGGCGGCGGCATGACTACGAACGGCGTCACCTTGCCCATAACGTCACGAGCTATTGCCAGCACATCATCATGGATGTTTTCATGCTTGCACGCCGCTTTATACAAACGCTCAGAAGCAGCAAGCTTGTCTTTGAGCCGCTGTACCTCAAGGTTGTGTGCGTGCGTCTCTTCCGGCGACTTAGCCTCTGGCGGCACCCCTTGCTGATTCCAATGCGGCGCAGGATACGAAAGGTTCGCCTCTGCGATCATGCGGCGCGCGGCATCGAGATTGAATGAGAATCGGAGGCGGCGGCAGAAGTCACGCGCCGATGTTGACTCTTTCCACGCGGACGACACGTCGTGCTTGCTGCGCTCAAGACGCGGTGCGCTCATACGAACTCCCTCCCATTTACCTCTAGCGCCGGCATACGATCGAATGGCTCACCTGCCCATCGCAGACGGCACCCAGCCTCGTGAAAATTCCACTCGTTCGGGCATGGGCGGCCATACTTGGCTCGGTACTCCTCCCATGCCAGAATGACCGGCGCACAATGCCGCCTGTACCGGCAGCGTGTGCGGCAGAATGCGTTGTCAGTAGACATAGCCGTTAGCCGCTAGGAGCTTCTCGACGGTCTGCCTGTCTCGTCCTGCCACATCTCGCCATGCCTCGCACGTCTCGCGCGTAGGATCGGCGATAGGTCGTGGCCTGGGGGTCATGTCGACGCAGTGGTCGCAGATTCCGCCGTCTGGAGTCTTCCACTTCTCGAATACGTAGACGGGCTTCGGCGACTTCGAGAAACGTAGCAAGCATGTCTCGCCGCCGATGGCGCAATGGCGACAGTGGAAATCCATCACGTCTCCTGTGGAGTTGGCACGGCGGAAGCAATCGCACGCGACGCCGTGTCGGGTAGCACATTCAGCACGCCGGCCGCGTCGGCGCAAACACGCAGCAGGTAGAACGCGGCGTCGTCAGTGAACCCACACGACACGATTGGATACAGCGCCATGGCGAGTTCCGCTTTTCCGTATGCGGAATGGTCACGCACATCCCTGACAGCCTCCTCATACCGATCGCAATCAGTGTCTTTCGGAAGCAGGTTGAAAACGGATTCCATCAGGTGCTCGTATACCACTTCATTTGACGCGCCCATCACCGCATCCTCCCAATCGCTGTGACCTCTGACCGATGGCGCTTAGTGTTCGCGACCATGCCGCCGTTCGCGTCCCTGCCGACTGGGGAAGTGTTGCCGCCAATGCATAGCAGGTAGTTTCCTTTGCGCTTCACGATGATCTCTATGTGCCCGCTGTCCCACAGTGTCACAAAGTCTCCCGGCCGAGCATCCTCGAATGCGACCTTGTGAAAGCGCTTGTTTGCCCGCGCCGCAGACGTCCAGTTCGGCACCCACGCGGGGTTCGCAAACCAGCGTGTGTTCTTGCTCACTTTGTTTAGCGCTGCCCCGTAGATATAGCGAATGAACGAGGCGCACCACGGCGCCCTGAGGGCTCCAGTTGTCTTCTGGTACACACGGATGCGCGGTCCATCGTTGCTTCCCGCTGGACTCTCCCTTACTCCTACTTCGGCCTTTGCAAGCCGAACTACCCATTGGCCGAATGTCATTGGGAACAGGAGGTCGCAGAGTCGCTGCGTCTTCTGAGCGCTAGCCTTCTTCGGCCCGAAAGCATGCCCGCTGACTCGCCATGCAAGCGTCCGCTTGCCGCTGCCCCAGAATGGGCTACGCGTTGAGAGGATCGGCTTGCCTTTGTCGTTTAGGTACTTCAGGTTGTTCTTCTTGGCGTAGGATAGCATCTTTTTTGCTACGGCCCTGTTGCTCTGCATGTCCGCTCCCCTTTCGAGTTCTGCCTAGTGTACCACATCTTCGCGCGGTTTCAGGCGCGCTCAGTTATCCGCATCCTCGCGCCGTCAAACCACGCCGGTATCGGCTTGCCCGTCTCGCCGTCTGCGACCTTCGCGCAAATCATCCAGCCGGTTTCCTTGGGCGACTTTGCGACGTCGACCATCTTCCCGTAGCGCTCCTCTTTGTCCGTCTCCCACTCACGATGCAGGATAATGAGGTTAGCGGCGCGCTCCTCAACGGCACCTGAACCACGGACGTCGCTCATGGTCGGGGCCTTCGTCTCAGTTCCCTTCATGGGGCGGGAAAGCTGAGACAGGCAGACGACGGGAATGTTCGTCGCTAACGTCAAGTCTTGCAGTTCGTTGACGATGCGTGTCAGTGCTGCGTATTCCTTTTCGGTGTCATAGGCGAGCCGCTGTAGGTAGTCAATGATGACCAGTTCAGGCTTGTTGATTTCTACCTCGCGCCTGATATCGGCAATCGTTCTAGCGTGGTCATCATACATTGCGTGCCAGCCGCGAGCGGTGTCAAGGTACTTGTCAAGTGCCCGCGTGTCAGAGTCAACCAGCTTCCCGGTCTGGAGGTTGCGCAGTGACGCGCCGAATGAGGATATCTGACGTCGCATGAGGCGCGTCACGGTCAGTTCGCGGCTCACGAACAGCACACAATGGCCGCGTGAGCAGAGTGAGCGCATGAGCTGCAATCCCCAAAGCGTCTTGCCAGTGCTCGGCCTCGCCGCGACGATAGTCAGGCTGCCTGGCTCTAGCGGTCCCACACGCTTGCCCAATGTTGACCATTCCGCAGGCCACGGCAACCCCACAACCTCGCCTCTTTTCCGCCGGTCAAGATCTGCCCCGAAGATTGCAAACGCCTCCTCGCTCCCGATGATATGCGATGTCTCCGCGTCGCGCCGTCGCTGTAGAACGCCGAGCATCTTCGTCTCACACTCGTCAATCAGCGCGTGGCCAGAGTCTTTGCCTTGGTAGCCAAGCTCGGCAATCTCGTGGCCGGTGCGGATGATTGCCCTCAGGACGGATTTGTCGCGGACGATAGCGGCGTAGTGGGCAGCATTAGACGCAGCGGGGACGCACTCGGCCAGCGTGTGGATGAACTCCCGATCCGCTGGCAAGAGCGCCGAGACGGAAACTGTGTCGGGCTCAGCTCCGCTAGCTTGCACTTTGAGAACAGCAGCGAAGATACGCCGATGTGAGTCGCGGTAGAAGTCGTCTTCGCGCAGCATCCCTGCCACCACAGGGACGGCCTGCGTCGATGCGAGCATGGCCCCGAGTGCCGACTGTTCGGCCTCTAGGTCGTGCGGCGGCAGGTGGTCAGTCATCCGGCCTCCACAGCGACGGTCCGTTCAACTGCGATACCCACTCTCCCGGTCCGCACCTTGGGCAGCACGTCACTCCCTCTGCATTCTTACGTAACTCGCTCCCACACTTGGGACATTGGCCGACCACGAGAGACAGTGTAGCACACGATTCACGCGCTCCAGATTGCCAGTCTGCCGGTGGTCCGCACTCCCAGTCTTCCCACCGCTTCTGATTGAGGTAGGTTGACGGTAGCGGGATGAACTGCTTTTCTTTCACTCCATCCGCAAACAGTTCGCTCATGCGCTTCGCAATCGATACCGCTAGTGGTCGTTCGCGCTTGGGGAGGCGCTTCCATGCCGATACTGACTTCTGCTTGTTCTCTCGCCGTGGGTACGCTGTCCAGAACTCATCGAACCCGTCCGACTCGTCCGAGTTGGACAATGGTTCTTCTCCATTACCCATTACCCGTTCCCCGTTACCCGTTACCAGAGCGGCTGGTGAGGGGCTGGTGAGGGGCTGGTGGGGGGCTGGTGGTGGGTTAGATACCGAAGGATTAGGCTCTGGAATCACGCTTTCTGCCTCTTTGTGGTGTGTCTTTTGGTGCTTCGCCCACCCAAGAATGGCGATGTATCGCGCCCCGTCTGCCTCATACCGTAGAATCATCGGCCCATGGTCGCACAACTCGCGTAGACATTCCTCAACGTCAACGTCGCGGTCATACGGGAACACTGTGGCAGCGATGCGCCTAGGCCGATCCTCTAGTCTGCCCGCTTTGTCAGCTATTCCCCACAGTCCAGCGAACAACAAGCGCGCCCATGGTGAGCAATCGGCGAGGTCTTCGTCACAGAAGAATCCCGGCTTTATGTAGCGAATGCGGCTCATCGAACGCGCTTGCCAAGAGCTTTGCGGTCAAACAACATATCTCCCTCCTTCTCTCGGGCACGAAAAAGTCGCGGCCTAGAGTCCGCAGAGACAGTATAGCACATGGAGGCGGAGCCGCGCCAGGCGTCCTGGCGGGCGCCCCTGGTTAGGCCGGCTGCGGGGGGTACAGCACGCGGTATAGCTGCTGCGTTGGGTAGGGCTTGTATTCTAGCCCGTTCACATGGTTATGGATGCGCCAGAAATTGATCTTCGCGTTCTCGCCCCACACGTCATTCGTTAGGTCCATTTGAGCGAGGTTGATGGTGTCGTTCGGGTGCTCTTGATTCCAGCCTTTTATCCACGCACTCATTCCGCGCTTGATGAAGCTATTGTCCATGCCTGCTCCTGTCTATTACGGCCTCGGGACTATCGGCGGGCGGTCCCCGAGGGACTTCCACACGTTGGTATTGTCTTGATGTTGAATCGTGATTTTCTGCGCGTGACCATCGTCCATTGCCGCCGAGCAGGTCCACAGCATGATCCCGAGAATTGTCGCGCAGAGCACCACACCGCAGACGATCTTCTTGCACACATCCCCTGCCAGCGACACGCGATACTCCACAAGGTTTGTATTTTGCGGCACGTCAAACCGGAAGTCTCTGAGTTCGTAGTAGGTCATTGCGAACGCCACTGCGAAGAGCACGTACTGAGGAATGATTACTACACTACGATGAGCTTCTATCCAAGTATCCCCTGGGATATTAGTAAAGGCTATGATTACAAACCGAGTTACTACCATATACAACATGGCTGCTAGCAGCACGACGTGAGAGCTAGCGCGAACCATTCTCAGTATCCCAAGCACGTAAATCAAGGCGACAATCGAGGCGATGATCGCTACGATGTCTCCTGCGATGTTCACTGGGATCATGTACTCAGCCTCCGTCTCTCGTCATTCAATAGGGCAGTAGCTCGCGCCAGTAGAAGCACCCCAGCGAACCTCTTTTCGTTCGTCCATTCCGGCTTCGACAGTGCTTTTCTGAGGAGGCGTATTAGCTCTATCAACTCGTCTTTCGTGATCGTGTCTGAGGTAAGCTTACTGACTAGCGCGTCTCTGTCTACCGACTTCGGAGAGTGGATGATGTTCTCTAGATGCGGCCCGATGATACGCCAGAATACCTCGTTGTCGTTCTGCACTTTGTCAATTCGAGTGTTCAAAGTAGCTATGCTGTCAATGACTACCTGGTTGTGACCGCATCTGTTCTCTACCGTGGAAACTCTCTTGTCCATACGGTACAAGAATCCGTATACGGCAAAGATGATCCCAGCACCAAAGATGGCTAGCGTGATCCAGTTTCCTACGGTCATAGTTTTCCTGTCTACTTCGTCATGATGCTAGCCTCAGCACGGTTAGCACTATCCCAAGCGTCCCGATAAGTCCGCCGCCAACTCCGACTACTCCAGCCACGATAGCGAGAATCCAGTACCCGGTTCCGCTTACGCCTCTCGTCACTCCACGCTGAGACGAGATGTAATCGAGTACCGGCTGATGTGCAGCGTCAAACCTCTCACTGAGCGCGGATAGGTCGGAGTGCGTTGCGTAGGTTCCTCGCTCTCGTTCAATCTGACTACGCAGCTCGTTTGCTTTCTCGTCCTTGTACGTCTGGATGTCTCGTGCTAGTCCGAGTGCAGCAAGGTCGGCTGTCTCTTTGATCTTCAGCGCCTTCTCTTGCTCGTTCCTGACCTCAGCGTAGCGACGATCCCGCTCGCGCTCAAGCTCTGTCTGTAGCCGTCGCATCTCCTCATTGTGCGAGATGTACGCCTCAAGAGTCCAGTTATCAGAAGCGTTCACGAGTCCTCATCTCCACCATTGCCATGGGTCAGGATCGGTCGCATCAGTCTCTTCTTCTGTCTCTGGCCAGGCCATGAACTCAGCCATCCTCGCCCCGATTTCCTGCTCCATCCAATCCTCGCCGATGGTCAGTGCGTTCCCGCAAGAGGTCATATCTACCGATGTTGCCGTGATGCGCAGGGGCCGGTTGGTGCCCGATGAGAGGTTCTGCACCCACCATCCATCGGTAGTGACATACGGCGCTAGGATTCGTGCGCCAAGCTGGTTGACGACTGCTCCCTGAATCGCCACAGTGCCCTTAGAAAAGCTGCGATCATAGATAACCATCCCGGCGTTGTAGTCCTGTGCGACTTCGGCGGCTGATAGGGCGCGGGAGTAAATCGTCACGGCGTTGACACGGCCGCCGAGTGAATACCCAGGCGTCCCGAGAGGATCGCGCACTCCAATTGCGGCCACGACGGCGTTATCTGAATTCCATGCTCCAGCCGCTCCTGAGTGCGTCATCGTTTCGGCGGCGCCGTCCAGGTAGATACTCCAGTCGCCACCACTGCCAGCGTAGACAGCGGCGACGTGGTACCACGTATCTGCCGAGATGACAGTTGCGCAGACTCCACGCCGGTATTGAGTCGCTCCAACGTCCTGGATGAGCTGTGCTCGCAACGTTCCGTCAGTTTGTACGCACAGTTCGTAGCCAATGTATGTCCCGGAGTTCAATTCCTTAGCGAATATGGCCTGTTGGTCACCGATGGCGTCAACCTTTACCCACGCCGTGATCGTCCGCGCCCCGGTGCCGAGGTCGAGTGCCGCGAGGTCCCCGAAGGTCACGTAGTCGCCGGTCCCGTCGAGCACGATACAAGACGGGTCGGCAGGCGAGCCACTGCCTGAGTACCCGCTAGCGCTCGTGTACGCAACGCCCGTGAGTGTCCCAACCGCGCGACTTGGGCCAATGTCCTGTACCGAAGCTCGCTGCAGGAGGTCCGTGTTCTTGCCCGGCCAGAGGCCCTGCCGCACCCTGTCCCCATGGATTCTGAAACAGTAGTCCGGCGCAATCTCGGCAGGAGCGTGCCCGACGAGGTTGTCGCCGATGGCGTTGGCCGCCGCGTCGGATAGAATGTATTGCGAGAAGTTCAGCGAGGTCACATGCGCATTGTCGTTTGGCGGGACGCTTGGCCGGTAGACCTTGCGCGGCCAGCCCTCGGGATAGCTCGCGTTATCCTTGTTCCCGTACACGACCTCAGCGTACTGCGGCACGTCCTCGTCGTACTCGGCAACCTCCCACGAAACAAGCCCGGGGTTACCGCCTCCAACAACGATGATTTTGGCCGGGTTGTCTGGCGTCCATAGATACGGCCGGACATGAGCGGTCCTGCCTAGCCCGTACCCCCAATCAACCGGCTGGGAGTGGAGCGATTCTAGAGTCTCGCAAGCTCCTGCCACACTGACAGGGTCGGACGCGGTGCCAACCTCGAGATGGTCCTGTGTGTCTCCGATGCGCTCAGATGTGCACGACACTGCCAAGCCCGGCTGAGTCATCACGTCGACGAACGCTTCATCTAGCCGTACTTTCGTAGTGCGGCCAGACGCATAGATGTCGAGAGCCGAGAACTTGACGAACTTATCTGCCGTGATGGTGTGTGTCGTCCCCTCTTGCAGCTTGGCGACGAGAGCCCTCGTGCCAGCTGGCGGAGTTCCGGAGGCTGATACGTCAGTGCCAGAGGTGTTGGCCTGTGAGTCGAAAACAGTGAACGGGCCAGCCATTGATGGGCCGGCGTACAGTAGCCACGTCCACGTCGAGCCGCCCTCAGTCAGAACGTCCCACGTGGCTGTGTACGTGATGTAGCTGCTTTCATCGTCTGACAGTCCGCCAGACAACGCGAACAACGCATACAATGAATTCGTGCCCGTGTAGCCGATCGTCTCGCCCTTTGCCGCGAGCAGGCAAACGGCGTCTTGGTCGAAGGTGATACCAGCGTACTGGTTGTATCCCGGGCGCGTCGTCCAGCCGCCGCTTCCGCGATGAGTCCAGACCTTGCGAAGGTCGGCACGCCGGGCGGCTATCTCTGACATGCCGGAGCATTCGACAGCTAGTGAGTGCTCTCCAGACTCGGAGATGGACGGGCGGATACTGACGATCTCCCCGTCCCATATGGTGTGCGCGTCTCCGATCTCGACCCATGCCCGCTCACGTAGACCGGGTGGCGGCTGCAGGTAGGCATTTTCAACAGGGACGGTGAACGAGGCCGATGCAGGACCGCGCTTGCCCCACGAGCATTTGGCGTTGGTTACATGTAGCGTCATCTGTGGTATACTGTCTGTAGTCTATCAGGAGGTGTTACGATGAAGTTGTTCATGCGCATACTACTAGTGTCCATTGTGATAGGTGGCGTGTTTGCGCCCGCCGCACTGGCAGACGGGACGCTCACCGATCCACGCCTGCCCGGCGCCCGTGAATGGTGCAAGAACTGGCAGCGAGTTTTTGACCGCGCCGAGGATCGCTACCTCGTCGCCCGCATGTGCCTTGAAAACCGGGCGTCCATCACTGGCCCTAGTATGTCTACTCCCGGAGGCGGAGAAACCGACCCGGACGTTTGGCTCGAATGCGGCCGAGAGTTCAAGCGGATGGCTGGCGTCTATCAGAGCGAATTCCCTGCCCTCTGGCGTCAGATGACCCGTCCCCATGTTACTGGCATCAATAGCTGGCGCCCGCTGGCACAATGGCAGCAGTGGTGGGGACCGTCTAAGAACGTCGTTGCGGACGCAGCCGACGTCCTGCGCCTGCTCAGGCAGTGGTACGGTCCCAGTCCGCATCTCAGCGAGCCCGGAGGCGTCCTGCGAAACCTCGACCGAATCTGGTTTGCCAACCACGCGCGCCACCCGGCCGCGTCCGCAACGGATGTCGAGTTCTGACGTCATCGGATATCAAAGGTGATCGCGGGGCCGTCGGCCATGTATCCCGCGCAAGCGCTGATTTCTGTTGGGACTAGAACCGGCGGGGTTACCACGTCGGCCCATGTCCACCATCCATCGGGACTTGCCGATATCACGTAGGATGTAGTGGAGCGAAAATGCGCGATCCACACATGTCTATCCTGGTATGTCGCGATAGCTACCGCTGGACGATCCGAGACGGCGGTATATGTGGCTCCCCCGTCAACCGACCGATAGATTCCTCCGCCAGTCGTGAGAATCCTACCCATATTGCCAACGCAAGCGATGTCTACGCATGTCTCAGGTTCGCCGGTCGCTGCTGTCCACGTCGTCCCGCCATCAGTGGTGTAGAGAGCCCCGCCCGATCCGGCAACCGTGTGCCCCCCGCAAGCAACCGCCTTGAGGCCATCGGTACGTGAGTCGATTTTGCTGAGCGGATAGTTGTATCCGCTAGTCTGGAGCGTCCAGGCAACGCCGTCGGTAGTCTTGACGATGGCCGCCTTACTCGTCGTGGCATAGACGTTCCCGCACGCATACGCGAGCGTCGGACTTAGTGCCTTGACGTCAGTAAGAGCGGTCGCGCCGATGATCCCGGAAAGGTCGATATCTGCCCACGTTCGCCCGCCGTCCGTGGTCTTGACGAGATGGCCACTGCTCCCCCCAACACCCCAGCCAACGTTGGCATCGGCCATACTGATACGAGTGACTGCCCCGGTGTATACGTCGGCCCATGTCTGGCCAGCGTCGGCGGTGCGATAGAGATGAGATGCGTCAGACTGCACTAGGGCAATGTCAGGCGATATAGCGCAGACATACCCGAGCAGTGTACCGGCAGGAGAGGTCAGCCGCTCCCATGTCTGCGCCCCGTCAGTTGAGCGGTACAGCCCCTCGACCGCTGTAGCCCCGACCACATACAGCGCCATCACGTACCGCTGGTTCGTGAGCCTGATTTGCGGTCCACTCATCTGGCAACCTCGTATCTTCCTGTGTATTTGAGCGTGACGGCCACAGCGTGCACATTGCTCGTCAGTGCACCGGCCGCGTCTTCAGCCACAACGATCAACTGCATAGGGCAGCGACGAAAGACAACCGAATCCCAGTACGCGGTGAAGGTCGCATCTGTCCCGGCTCCCATCATGACGCGCGCACGCACTGCCTGAGCAGGAGCCTTGACGTAGAAAATCGGAGCCGTTACGGCGGGGGCACCATCTGCGGTATTCATGACGTCTTCCCGCACGGTGTTGCCGTCGACGTCCAGCCAACGGACGCGCATCTCAACGTCGCCGTCAGTGTATGCCGTGACGTTCTGGTTAGCGGAAACTTCGTACCATTCGCCCGGCACCACGAGAGGCGTCGCGGCGGCTGTCTTGGCGTACCACATCCAGCTCGAACCGTCCACAGCAACGCACTTGAAGTACCCCGAATCGGCCGAGCATTGGGCGTCGGTCTTGTCCCAGCTGGCCGGGAAGTCCGAGCCGGTCGGAGAGGCTGTAGCGATCATGGTGCCGACGTGGGCAGCGAGAGTCTTGGGCTCCAGGATACCGCCGATGACGTCTGCGGTGTTGGTCACGCCATCGAGGAATGTACCGGACGGTCCGACGTCGAGTTGATCAATCTCTGTGGTGTCAACGTCCGGATGGTAGTACGTGAGCCCATGGTCGATCGGCAGGAGCAGGTAAGCGTCAACGTCAAGGTCGTTCGTGCCGTCTGAACGCGCGTACAGCGTCAGGTTCGCAGCTGTCCCGTATGCTGTGTCTTGCGTGGGCAGCTGGACGTCGCCGAGCTCTACGAGGTGAAATGTCGTGCGCGTGACTGGGATAGCGACCTGCTGCCGCGAGTCCATCACGTAGCCCACCCCAGCCTCCTGCCGGACGCGAGCCAAGAGCTTGTATGTGCCCGCCGGGTACTTAGCGGTGTCTAGCGGCGCTGATTGCCAGCTTGCCGAGATTGTATAGCGCGGGTCGTTGCTCCAGGAGGTCGCCGTTGCTCCGCGGTTTGACATGGTGGTCCAGGTCAACGATGAGGCGTAGATGAGCCAATGAGCGCGCGTGCCCATGGCGATCGTTTGATCGCTCGTGAGAACACGGGGTGCGAGACAAACGTGGCAGGAGTGCATGTCATTGCCGCTCGCATCGTCAACGGTCACATCGAGCTGGGGAGGATGTATGCCGAGAAGGGCAGCAAGAGTCAGCGACCCGGGAGTGTCGAGCGCTTGAGCGGCGTAGAGCGTCGTCAGCGCCCCGGCGGGATGAGTCGCAAGGGTGAGGGTAAACGATACCGCCTGCCAGTTCGCCTGCCAGGTTAAATCCTCTAGCTGTACGGCGTCGACGCCCGTAATGAGGTAGTGGACTGGGCTCGTGACGCCGGGCATCGAGTGTACCCACACTCCCCCGATGCGAAGCTGCGCCAAGAGCGTCTGCATGTACGCGGCCAGCGTATCAGACGTGGTGCCGTGCACGGTCAGAGACAGCGCGGCAGTGATGCTCCCGTCCGACGCGGTTGTGACGTCTGCCTTCGTGAGCCTGTACGTACCAGACGTCGAGAGCGTGACCGATCCTAGGTAGTCTGTGCTCCAGTCCGTCATCTATCCCCTGCCCGTCCGTCTCACGGCCAGCGCATACTCGCGCGCGAATGATGCCGCTGATTGTTTTGCCTGCTCGGGAGTCGACGCGTAAATCGGGCCTGTGAACGTGACGTTTTGCATGCCCCCGCCACCCGCGTATGAGGCGCCGCCTACTCCAGGGAGCCCGCTCGCGGCGTTGACCATGCCGCCGGCAGCGGACACGATATTCGACCATCCCGTCGTGCCGAAGTTCCCGGCGTCCACATCCCTGATACCGCGCATGACCTCAAGCACTGACAACAGCGATTCGGCGAGCTGCTTGACCCGGTCTGCCGCGACGAGCACGGCGTCCGAAATCACGATCCCCGCAAGCGCGGTAGAAACGCTGTTCGCCATGTCAACGATAATGGCCCCGACCCTGATGAATGCGTTGGCCGGCGGCTCGAATAGTCTCGGATCTACCTCAGTCATCGCTTGCAGTACGCCGATGCTGTCCGAGATGAGCGAGATAATCGATTGGCTGGACTCGGCAAGCCCTGAGCTATTCTCGAGCCAGTCGGCGGCGCTAGCAAAGGCATTCGACAACTCAGTAGCGACGATCTTCACGAGGGCAACAACGTTCGCCGCAACAACCTGAGCGCGCGCCTGCCAGTCTGCCGATAGAGTAGGCATCGCCGTGGTCGCGAAAGTCTTGAGAGCCTCCATGGAATCGGTAATGAACGAGACGAGCGTGCTAGCTGGCCCCGCTGATTCGGCCGCATCTGTGAGCATCGCCCGGTCGGACGCGGTGAGCGCGTCTGTGATCGCGGTGCTAGCGATCTTCGCCATCTCGATTGCCTGCTCTGCTACCTGCTTAGCAGAAGTCTTCCAGTCAGCAGATAGAGCGGGCATCTCGGAGCCTGCGAAAGTCTTGAGCGCTTCCACCATGTCGACGACGAATCCAACCAGCTCGGCAATCGGGCCGGTCATCTCTGAGGCGCGACCGACCTTCTTTCCCTTAGAGCCGACCTGCGCATCGCGTTTCTTTGTCCCCTTCGTCCAGGGAAACGCCTTGTTGATTTCCTTCGCGATGACAACCGAGACTTGTGCGGCCATCTTGACAATCTGCTGTACCTTAGTCTTCCAGTCTCCGGCGAGTTGCGGAACGGTCGTGGAGTTCAGCGCATTGAGCGCTTCCGTGATCGCCGAGATGAAGTCAACTAGGGTCCCGATAGCGCCAGACACATCCGCAGCCTGTGCGACGCTCTTGGCGCGCTTGCCCTTCAGGCCGCCTAGGGCTTTCGACATGGCCCGAGCAACCGCAATCGCTACCTTAGTCGCCGAGCGTGCGACATCCGAGGCGGTAGACTCGATGCCCATAGCTAGCCCCATGCCGACGCTAACGCCTTGGGAGTATGTCACTCGCGACGGGCTCTTGATATGCAGGGCACTAGCAATGGCGTCCTTCACCCGGCTAGCGACCGACACGGCCGCGTTGACTACCTGCCCCGCCATCGACTGTATACCGGACAGTAGGCCGCGAAGAATCGCCGCGCCTGCGGATACGAGCCATCCACCCGCACCGGCAAACGCCGCCTTCACCCTGCCTGGGAGCGTCTTGAGCATGGCGATATTCATTGCAACCCCAGCACGCACCGCATTGAGCAAGCCGATAAGCGCTGCCTTACCGACCGCTGCCATCAATCCTGGGAGTGCCTGTATGGCAGCAATCATGCCCTTGACGGCCAATTTCATTAGTGACACAAGGATGGTACGCATCCCCCTGACAACAGCGGCCGTCGTCTGTGCGTTGATCTTGGCGATGTTCACAAAGTGCTTCCACGCCGCGCCCCAGTCGCCGCGCAGAATGTCGGCAACCATGCGGATTACCTGAGCTAGCGCGCGCACGGCGGCCTTGCTAACGGTGGTCACGATTTGCCACGCCTCATGGACAATCGGCCCGATGGTGTCCCAGTGTGCGCGGATGTAGTCGACCACGACACCCACAGCCGTAGCAATCAGTCTGAACTGCATTCTTGCCAGTGACGCCACCCGACGCAGAATCGGGACAATCGCGCTCCACAAGTCCCGCATGGCCGGGCCAAGCTCCCTGCTAAGATAGTCCCATCCCGCCTTGATTTGGTCCCACACCCAACGCGCCGCAGTGGCTACGGCATGGAATACACCCTGTACGATATTTCGGAACGTCTCACTTTTCTTGTAGGCGATGACAAGTCCAGTCCCGATAGCGGCAATGGCGGCCACTACCAAACCGACCGGGCCAAGCGCCGCCGAAATAGCTGCACCCAAACCAGAGAGGCCGCCAACAGAAAATGCGGCGCCAAGCGCACCCGCCATGGGCGCGACGGCCCCGACGATACCCGAGATGATTGGCGCAAGCCGCATGAGCGGACCGGCAGCGGCCGCGATGCCAGCGAATACCAGAACAGCCTTCTGGCCGCCGGAGCCAAGACCGTTGAACGCCTCGGCCATGCGAGCTACTGCGCCCGCGATCTGAAGCGCAATCGGCGTGAGGGCTGTACCCATCTGAATCGCGGCGACCTTCAATTTCGCCATGGCCACAGCGAACTTCTGTGCTGGAGACTGAGCGGCGATGCCGAATGCCCTGTTCGTGTCGCCCTGGGCCTCGCCCACTGCCTCAATGATGTCCTTGTATTTTGCAGCCGCCGGGCCGGTCAAAGTCATCACGCCGCGCAGTGCCCGGATGTTGCCGAAGACCTTGGCCACCTGCTCGACGTTGCCGCCGAACGCGGTCTTTAGGTCGTTGAAGGTGTCAATCAGGCCTTTGTCTTTGATTTGCTTGCGAAGGTCGGCATACGTCATATTGAGCGAGGCGAGGGCCTTGGCTCCCTGCTGCGTCGGCTTGATTGACTGCGACATACCGGCGACGATCTGCGTCACGGCCTCTTCGGCGTTGGTGCCGTTGAGAGAGAGGGCCGCCATGGTGCCAGCCACCTCTCCGAACGACACGCCCATGGCCTCTGCGACGGGGATGACACGGCCGATTGAGCCCGCCAATTCCTCGGGCTCGTTCTTGCCCTCACGGACGGCAGCTAGGAGGATGTCCGTAGCCTTTGAGGCACTCAAGTTCGCCTCGCCGTAGGCGTTCACAGCAGAGGTCACGGCGTCGGCAATGGTGGCGGTATCGCCAAGGCCGGCCGCACTGGCCTTGGCTGAAGCCGTCAGAACCCTGAGCGCCGACGCGCCCTCGAATCCAGACGACGTGACGAAGTACAGCGCTTCGGCAAGCTCTTTCGGCCCTCGCCCCGTCTGCTTTGACAGGCTGAGCACCGTCGCGCGGTACTGCTTCATCTGCCCGTCAGAAGCACCAACGAGGGCGCGAATCTTCGTCATGGACTTATCGAAGTCGACCGACATTGCGACGGACGCCACGCCGAGAGCAGCTATCGGCAGCGTGGCGTAGCGCGTGAGATTGGCACCCACGGCGTTCATCTTCGCAGAGAATGACTTAGCCGACGTGGCCGCCGCGTGGAATCCTGCGATGGCTCCGCTGGGGTCGGTTACCAGGCGGATGACGACTTGGCCGGCTGATGCGCCTAGCGCCACTAGTCGTCCTCGTCCATGTCTACGGCTGTCAGGTGATGCTGATTCATGAACTGCACCTTTGCGACTAGCTCTTTCATCGGTCCGCTAGGCTTTGCGTCATGCTCGCGCTGCTTTTCTGACCTCATCGCACTACGCATTGAATCGAAGCTGCGCATCTGTATTATGCGACTTAGTAGGATTGGGTCTTCGTCGTCAATTTGCGAGGGCAGACAGCCGAACATTTCGCAGATTTGTCCAGTTGTCCACCCATATGGTGCTATGCTCCCTGCGTCTCCGTCGAGGCATCGTTCGAGGGCGCACCACTCGTCAAAGGGATATCGGCCCCCTTGTTCATCTCTTCAACTAGCCACGTGGTCGTGCTGATTTCTAGGTCGTCAACGTGATCCCGGTCAACCGGAGCGTCATAACTCCACGCGACAATAGCGGCATTTAGCATGCGCGAAGAGAGTGCGTAGCCTTCAGCATCGGTGTCGGTCTCGTCGGCATCGATTGCGGCCTTAGCGTCGCGCTTGGCCTCTAGCGTGATGGAATGCAGAAGCTTAGCCGACAGCGGCTTGATTTCGATCCACTGGCCCGGTTCTCCCGGGATATCCAGTCTGCGTGTAGTAAGTGAGCAAAGTCCCATCTCGGTCCTTTCGCTGGTTTGGTTACGCCTCGGTCACGGTCCCAGTAACCTTGCAGGTGGCGGTGTACGTGATGTAGCCGCCAACCTCGTCGCCGCGTTCGTACTTCGTGATAAGACAACGGCCAGAGGTGTACTTGCCACCTCCCCACGTTACCTTCCAGTAACGCGCCACGACATTGACACTGCCAAAGACAGCGTTTGGACCTGTGGTCGCGGTATCATCGTAGAAACCCTCGATAGTGAACTCGCCGTAGTCGGTGAGCACTCCGGCAAGGTATTCCGGAGCAGACACGCCAAACGGCGTGGAAACTACGCCGTCGCGAATCTTCGTGAGCGGGCCGAACTTCGTGATGTAGGGTGTCATCACCGTATCAGCAGACCCGACGCTGTCCGCCTTCTCGAACTCGATGATTATTGAATTGGACCCATATTTCGACACTGTTACGCTCCTGTCTTAGAGTTGTGATATACTCTCAGTCGTAGACGACAGCGACGGCAGCGGTGCAATGACCGCCAGCGCCGCCAGCGAAAGTGATCGTGATGCACGTGTACTGTTGGATCGCGGCAGCAGCAAGCGCCTTCATTTCAGAGGCTCCCGTAGCGGGAGAAGCGATAGCAGTAAACGTGGTGTGGTCGGCATACACGCCGTCAGTCGTATTGCAGTCCTGTAGGGCGATGGTGAGCGAGGTCTGTGTATCCCACGTGATGCTTGTCACCACGAGGTACACGCGACCGCCAGCGGCACCGTCAGCACCCCAGTTGAGATAAGTCGCAGCTGTAGTTGCGGCATCATCTCGCGCGGCCAGTTCGGCCACGAGCTTAGCGTTAGTGTCGACTGCTCCAGAAACCACTACCTCAAAGTTTGCCTTGACGTATTCGCCAACGGCGTCTTCGCGGGTATACTTGGTCTTCTGCACACCATCCGTAGCCGTAACGGTCTTGCCGACGCCAGTGGCCGGTGCGGTGTTCCCATGAGACGCCATGATCATGACGTTCTCGCCAGCGGTGAGGCCGACCATAGATGCGTTTATTGAGTTAGTAGCGTCGTCGTACCAGCCGTCCGCCGCAGACATCTCGTAACTGCGGAGTATGCCGGGCAGATACTCAGGTGCCGAAACTCCGTATGGGGTAGACGACACGGGCTCACGCGTTTGTGTCTCAGTGAGCTTGGTGGTGACCGACGTCAGGTTATACTGGCCGATGGTGAGGAATCCAAAATCAGCACTAGAATAGCGGCTCACCTGCCCACCTCCTTCTTAGTATGCGGAGGCGATTTCTGCGCCACCGGCTTGATTGCGCCGCGCTTCAGCGCGTCCCCTACCTGCTCATCGTCTATCTCAATGAGGTCGCCGGCAGCAGCAACGCACCACTTGCCGCCGGACAGGTAGGACACGCCCTTGACGGCTTCGTGTGCCTTGCTCATGCCTCGTCCTTTCCTTCTGTCTCGCAGTCTGGGCAGAACCAATGTCCGCCCAGCATCGCCTTCTTGTTCGGATGCCCGCAGAGTGCGGGGTCGCTCGATGCCTGCGGCTGTTCCTCAACGCCGTTGAGCAGGCGCAGGGTGTTGTCGACGGTCGTTCTGATTGCTAGGAGGTTCGCAATCAGGTCTCGGCTATTCACCTGCATGTGTAATCACCGCGTC
>Ga0172381_10003283_pt1 | contig 17250 bp, 23 predicted proteins | sample Leawel6488metaG_FD_119754 | JGI IMG/M metagenome (GOLD analysis project Ga0172381, IMG submission 119754) | Leachate microbial communities from a municipal landfill in Southern Ontario, Canada - Leachate well 64-88 metaG | ecosystem: Engineered > Solid waste > Landfill > Unclassified | place... | reverse complement strand
TTTGATTTTAATTCTGCGTGTAACATAGTTATTCTATTATCTCCTGCTTTTTAGAGTTTTGTTTGAGAAATACCATTAGATTATTATTCTATTTTCCTCCCGAATTTTAATTGGCTCTCTCCATGAATTATACTTTAAATTAATTCCATCTTTTTCATAAGAAGAAGGTTGAAAAAAATCAGCATGTTCTCGAAATTTAAGAGAAGATGGACCAGAAACAACCAAATCCATATCACAACGAAATTTATTTGGACTATCAATGCAAAAAAGAGTATGATTAAATTCTATCGGGTTCAAAAAAGAATATTGAAATCTTTCTTTGTCCTCATTAGACTCTACATTTATAGTTAATTTACAAGGTTCGCAAATCAATCGTGTAACATTTATTTTAGAAACGTTCATTCTTAAGAAGTTATCCATGCAGTCTGCACAATCAGAATTTATTTTTCCCGAGTAAGGAACGTATAAAATTCTTTTTTCAAATTTATTACAAAGATTTCTATTTCTTAGATAATAGTCATAGATTTCAAATGTTTTATTATCAAAAAAATGTTTATAAGAGGGATTTGCCCCATTTGATTCTGTTAATATTGGAATATCTGCGTTTATAAATTTTAAATCATAAGAAACATTTTGGCAGTCTAAAGAATAGGAAATTTTAACATTGGTAGCAGGATTATCGCCAATATTAGTTACAGTAAAAAAATTCTTTCCAGATTGAGTATCATAAAATATACTCAGTTGAACTTTAGGAATGGTATAGTATAACGTAATCAGGGATATAATTATAATAATTAAAGTTAAAGCTATTGTAATCCAAAAATTCCATTTAGAGTAATCTATAGTTTTCTTAAAGAATTTTTTTATTTCCATTTTATAACTCACCCCTGAATGCTTTCTGCATCAAATAATTAAATAATTCTCCCGAGTTTTGTTTAGTTTTTTTAACATTTTCTTTTAATTCTTCAACATGTTCAACAAGTTTTACAAATCTTTGCTGAAGGGGTATGGGCGGTAAAGGAACAGTCATTTTATTGATCTCATTTAAGTGGAGATTAGTAATAGTCCCTTTTTTAGAATGCTGGAATGCTTGATTTAATGCAAATGGAGTATTTAAAAAAAATTCTAAAAATTTAGGTAAGATTATATTTTTATCTGGTCTTATTAAACAAAGACTTACAAAAATACTAAACTCATAGTCCCAATCAATAGTTTTTGCTACGCCTATAGTTCCATTTTTAGAATATAATATATCTCCCTTTTCAGGTTTACATCGTTTAATTAGTTCTTTATGCTCCTCTAAAGAAATAAATTTCTTGCTATCATTAGAATTTGTCAAGTCAGTAACTCTTAAAAAAGGGATACCTCTCTCTTGATATTTTGGAGTTTTATGTGTTCCGTCAGTTATTTTAATACAAATTTGTTTTAAAGTTTTTTTTTCAAATCCTTTATTATAAAACATCTCATTAAAAGCACTTTTCAAATATTCGTCAAGTAACTTTTTAGCATTATCTCCTCGTGCTTTAACCTTTTCTGTTTTTTCTAAGACGGAAACAATTCTTTCTTGTTCTTTTAGGTCTGGTTTTCCTTCTGAGAATGGCAGTAATATTTTTATTCTCTCAAAATCTCCCTTTGTAATATGTTTCATAGTAGAACCATGCGTATTTTTTTTCATCTCTTCAATCTTGGTTTTTACCAAATAAAATAAGTATTTTTTATCAATAATATTTTTGTCTTCTTCAACTTTGAAGATATGTTGGTTCAACCAACCCTCTTCTTTATTCCAAATAAAAACATCAAGTGTGGCAGACCAAGAAATAAGTAAGTCTCCATTTTTTACAAGATACTTTTTTTCAAAAGGTTTAGTAGAATAATTTGGAGAAGTACCCGAACCAGTTAAATCTTGAATACGAATAATTAATTTACCTTTCTGTTCCCATTCAGAGGGTTTAAATGCTCGTCCATTGATAAACTTCGCCACTTCGTTAAGAGTAGTCTCTTTCCATCCAATTTGACTATTTTGTTGTTTCATTTTATTTAATTGAATCTTCTGCAAATTTAATAATTTCTTTAATTGTGATAAGTATTTTATCTGCATTTTCTTTTTTAAAATCATCAGAAGCAAGGTACCTAGCCGAACTTCTTAAAGAATCTAATTTAGACAAAGTTGTACTAAAATCAATTTTTACGTTTCCTAAATTCGCCCAATTTTTAAAAGTGGATATCCGTTCTCTATGGGTTGTTCCTTGTAAAATATTTTTATCGGGCAAAGACAACAAAATACTCTTAGCGGAAAGTTCTGCGGAAGCAAATGCATTCTCAAAAAAAGGTCTCAATCTTTTATTTTTTAAATTTTCCTTTGCACTTTCATAAAATTCTTTAGATGCTTCAATATGTTCTCGAGATAGTTTTTTATTATATCTAAAATCAAAAGAGATGACCCAATTTCCTTTAAATAAAAACAAAGTTATATGTCCATAATTTGAATCCTTTTCTATTAAATTTATTGATACAATCTGATTAACATCCTTCTCATAAAGAGTCTCTCCTTTTTTTATAGATTTATTTATTTTACATTTAATAACTGCTTTAACGTCTTTATTTAGTCTTACATAATTTCTCCCACTTTTTAATGAAAATATAATTTGTGCTTTTTCTAATTTAAAATCTGGATTTAATTTACTTATCTTTTTTCTTCTTTCTATTTCAGGGATTAGAAAAACGTCCATTGCCTGCCGAAATACCTTCTGTTTTATCTCATCATCCATTTTTTTCTCTTATGCCTCCTTTTGCAATTAGGACATTCAAATAAATTGTTCCTTAAAAAAAGAAATAATGCGATTGAATTACCAATAAGATATATCCATAAAATAAAAACTATCCAATTTGAGACTAAAAATCCAAAGTATTTATTAAAATTATAATGAATAAATAAAAGAATTAAAGAACACATCATTAAACCAAGCGAACTCCCTTTAACAAAGGGCCTTATAGTTTTTTCTATATCAAAATCTAAACTCATTTTTCCGCCCCACAATGCGGGCATCTTTCTCTCCCAGGAGGAAAACTTTTTCCACATATTTTACATTTAATTTCAGGAAATAAAATATTTAATAAAATAAACCCTCCGAGTAATCCTAACCCAATTTTTATTGCTTTCTCTAAATCTTCCCCCATTATTCTTCTTTTCCCATTTTTATTTCTCTTCTTATCATCTCTCTAAGTTTTGTGTTTATACTCTTGCCCTCTTGTTCACAAGCTTTTTTAAAATAAAGAAATTCCGTCTTATACAATCTTGTAGAAACTATCTTCCTTTCTTCTCCACTTAACGGGTTATTTTTAATTACCATAAGAAAACTATAAGAAAAAACTTTATAAACTTTTCTAAAAAGTGTATACACCTTTTTACCTATTTCCACTTTAATTTATTACACTTTTGAACAATAACTTCAAGTTGTTCCTTAGTAAATAAATCTAAAGGTCGCCCTTCAGCGAGAGGATGTTCTGCAAAATTCTTTAATTCGATATGTTTTGCCCGTACAAATACCTGCTCCAATAGTCTCAAGAATTTAAGCTGTTCAGAATTATAATGTTCATTTTTGCTTGCTACATGCTTATCAAATTCCCATTTAATCATTTCTTGCGGATCAGGTAAGCCTTTAATTTCTAACAAGTCTCTTAAGAATAAAATAAAATCCTTAGATTGTTGAATATTCTCTATAGTAAAAGTAGTATTTAATTCTCTCAATTTTTTTTCAATTTCAAGAAGTTCTAATGAAGTTACTCCTTGCCCCTCTTTTATTTTTTTTATCAAAACATTATTTTCAGAGAAATTTTTAAATTCTTCATCCTCTTTAATCTCCATAACTTCTTTCTCAACTTTTACAACTCTATCTGGGGCATTTATTCTTAGCATAGTTTCTCTTTCTGGTTCATAAAATATCATAAGAGGAGCAATATCTCTAATTAAAAAATCGACATCTTCAAAGGTAATATTTTCCCAAAATGATTCTTGCTGTATGTTAATTAGATCTTCTTGTTTTTGTTTTATTGCATCTAAATTTTTATCATAAATTGCTTCAACTTTCTCAACAACATAATCCTCGACTTTTCCAATCCCCACTTTATCTACATTTTTGATAGAATCAAATAATTTTACACATTGAGAAATAAATGAGTATACTTTAGAGTTTTCAGAAGGAGTATAAATTAAAAGTGGAACAATATCTCGCTTTAATTCAGCAACATGTTCTTTTAAATCAAATTTATAAGAAATAATCTTTTTGACCATTTCTTTTTTCTCGACAATTAAAGGGGAATCTATATCAATTTCTTTTATTGTGTCAATTATTTGTTTTTCAACTATTTTCTTTTCTTTCTCGTCTAACTTTTTCTCTAATAAATTAACTTGCTCGATAAATATTCTTGTTTTAGCGTCTACTCCTTGAGACCTTGATTTTGAAGCATTTAATTTGTGTTGCAAAACATTTGACCATTCTCCAAATTTAAAATCCAATAATAAAAAATTATCTTTATAATGAATTCCCTCTTTTGTTGCAGGCAACCATTCTTTGTTTGTACAGGCATCCAAACTTCTTGTTCCTCTACCCAACATTTGCCAAAATCTAATCTTAGAAATAACTGGTTTAACAAAAACCAAATTCATAATCTCTGGAACATCAACACCAGTATCTAAAACACCAACAGATAAAGCAATTCTTGGATTATCTAACTTCCCAAACTTTTTTACTTCCTCCATGTAAAGATATCTATCGGAAGTTATAACCTTAACATCTTTAGATAAATTAGGATATAATTTTTGAAATAATAACTCTAATGCTTCAGCGTGTTTAACACTTGCACAAAAAAAGATACTTTTACAAGGTCGATTGTCATCAGTTTTATAACATCTATCTATAAACTCTCGTATAATTAATTCATTAGTTTTCTCGTCGGTAAAAAACCTTTCAAACTTAGACCCAGGAGTTTGAAACTTTTCAGGTTCTTCTTCTTGTTCTTTTAGTTTTTGTTGTAATTCTTTACTTAACTTTTTTCCTTCTATCCCTAAAGTTAAAACTTCTGTTTCAATAATTTCTGCAACATATGGGACTAAAATCTTTTCTCTTACAGCAGAGTCATAATCGTACTTGTATGTCGGTTTTTCCTCTTCACAATTAAATAATTTATATGTATCAAAATCCTTAATGTCTTTAGTTAAAGGTGTTGCAGTAAGACCTATTTTTATTGCATCAAAATATTTGAAAATATCATTGTTTCTATCATAATAAGATCTATGTGCTTCATCAAAAACAATTAAATCGAATGCCCCAACTCCAAATTTTTCATAAAATTTACCTCGAGGTTTTATATCACTCATTAAAGTTTGAATCGTAGAAACATACAACCTTGCACTATCTGAATAACCTTCAACATTTAATTCACAAACAGGATCTTCAAAATATTTCTTAAATCCTTTTTCCTTAGCTTGATTTCCCAATGAAATTCTATCTGTAACAAATAAAACTTTTTGAACATAATTTGCTTTTCTAAGTGCTTCAATTAAAGCCATCGCGACCCTTGTCTTTCCTGTTCCAGTAGCCATATTAATCAGTGCTTCTCTATGTCCGCCGTTTTCTTTATTTCCCGTTTCTAAATGTTCAAGAACAGTTTTAACTGCTTCAATTCCTCTCTTTCTGTCAAGAATTAACGGACTAATTTTAACTTGAGTTAAATCTTTTCTTTTTTGCATCAAACTAACAATTCTATGCAAATCCTTTTGTGAAAAGGGTAACTTTACTTGTCTTCTTCTATCCAAATCGTCTATATAAAACCATTTTTCTCCATTTGTTAAAAAGATAGGAATTTTTATTCCAATTTGCTTTTCAATATCCCCTCTATAAAGTCTCGCCTGAATTTCTCCTTTCTCTATATCCACTGAAGTTCTTTTTGCTTCAATAATTGCTAAGGGACTTCTATCTTCTGCTAAAAGAAGATAATCAATAAAATGGTCGACCCCCTTCTCAATTCCTTCTCCAGCAAATTTAAATTCTTTTGTTTCAAAATTAGATTTAATAGAATTAACTTCCTCTTTTACATAACTTCCTCCAATTTTCCAACCAGTTCTTTCTAACACAGGATCGATTCGTTCTTTTCTTGTTTCTCTTTCAGAAATATTCATTGTAAAAAATTAAAGAAAGAGAAGTATAAAAAGTTATTTTTTATTTAAAAAGGATAAGAGATCTTTGGGATAAGCGATAAATTTTTTAGCATAAATTAAATTATAAAATCCCTCTTCCAAAATTGGTTATTTTAACACTTGTTGAAGGTCTTCCAGTATGGATATTTTTATCTTGATAGATAAATTCAACAGCACCAAAAAATTTTAACTCTTCACATTGAATTTTCACGCTTCTAAAGCTGGTTTTTAGTTTTATTTCTAACATCTTAAAAGAAGTATCTCCATTTTTTAAAAGATGCTTTAGAATCTGCTTTTTTAATTCCAAACTCGACCTCTTCTTCATAGGACATATAAACAGCAAGATTTATTAATCATATAGAACATATATGTTCTATGATTAAACTGGCGGAAAAAAATAGTAATAAATCTTTTTGTCTAATTGGGGGATTTATTCTTTTTATACTTCTAATAATATTACCTTTTAGCCAAGCAATAAAGGTAGAATGTGCTTACAACTCTGACTGCTCAGCAAATCAAATTTGTGATACAAACACTTATACTTGCACAACCTTAGCATCAGGGAAAACAATGTTAGAAGATAACTTCCAAAAAGAAAGTACAGATAATTCTTTAAATTCTACTTTAATAATTGCGGGGGCAATAATAGCCGGATTTATTCTTCTTGCAGTAGTTCTAAATAGAAGGAATAAAAAATGAAAAAAGATAAAAATAATAATTTTTGGTATATTTTTGGAGGAATTGTTATTCTTTTTTTAATTATTTTAGTTTTATATATAAATAGAGATTCTAATCCTACTTGCAATTCGCTATATATATTAATGGGAGATTCTTGTTGTTTGGATTCTAATTCAAATAATATTTGCGATAGTGATGAATATAAATGTCCCGATGGAAATTTAGTTTTGAATCAAGATAAATGTAAAAAGCAATATTGCGACCTTATCGGAAAACCTTCTATAGAACTTACTTGCAAGAATTTTAGTGCAAATACTTATAATGAATGTGTGTTAAAGATTATTCCTTTTAAGGATAATAGTGAAGGATATGTAAGTTATCCTTTGTACTTTTCAGTAGATAGAACAAATGAAAAAAGTAGAGTGATTGGAAATTATAATTTTCCTCCAAACCTTCCTCCTGGAACAGTAGTATCTATGGATTCGTTAAATGAAAATATCTTTTATTTTCCAGGTTTAATTCCCGATGAAATTTCCGATATGTTTATTGTTGTACCTTTCGATTATTTAAACAATAAGGATTGTAACGAATTAAAAACAGAAATAATGTTTAGACAAGCAAAAATTATTTCTTAATTTTTAATTATGACCTCTAAGTTAAAAACTAAAGATTTCAAAACCTATCTTAATTATATAATTCCAATAACAATTGTAATCCTTCTAATAATTTTATTTTTTAGTTATCAATCAAATAACCAATCTTCAACAACAGAAGGTGGAGAAAAAAATAATCAATCTTCATGGAATTTATTTACCCCGAGTAATATTTGTTATTATAAAAATGGAGAAAATTGTCAAAATACTCCTTCAAAATGTTCTTGTAAAAGTGATCAAATTTGTTTTCCAGATAGATCAAAAGCAGATAATCTTGGATGCTATACCCCTTTTTGTGGCGATGGATATATAGACAATTACGAGACAAGCGATACTTGCTGTATTGATTCTGGTTGCTCTGAGGGTTTAGTATGTGATGCTAATCTTAATCAATGTGTTAAACCTCAATGCCCTTTTGACTGCTGTGAAGATGATTATTCTTATCAAGATAAGTTTTGCCCTCAATATTATTCTTGTATTTCACAAGAACATTCTTGTAAGCCAATCGATAACGATAATGACGCCTTACCCGATTATAAAGAGATACAAACTGGAACAGATATTAATAATCCCGATAGTGATAGTGATACTGTTTTAGACGGATATGATAATCATCCTCTTTCTAGTTACTTACCTAGAACTTATTCTTATGATTGGAGATACGGGAAGAACTGGCTTATTTTTACAAAAGACTTTAAATTTTCCATAACTCTTAGCGAAGATGTTGTTTCGTCTTATGAAGAAATGCCCAAAACTAATTTAATCAGCAGAGAGGATCCTCAACTTAGTGAAGTTGCACAAAATATTACTGCATTATCTAATGACCAAAGTTATAACGATGCAGATAAGTTAATGTTAGTTATTGCATTTTCAAGATCTTTTAATTATGATTACACTAAAGCAGATTTTTCAGGAAAGGGATTACCTGATTGGGCAAATTTCCCCATGGAAACTATTGTTAAAAAACAAGGGTTGTGTGCAGATAGTGCTGTAATGACTACTGCTTTATTGAGAGAAATGGGATATGATATAAAGTATTTAACTTCTGTCACTTGCAATCATGCAATTATTGGAGTGCCTTTAGTTGATGGTATAACTTTGGATGGAACCGAGAGATATGTAGAAGATAATGGAAAAAAGTATTATTACATTGATCCTACCTCTTCTGATTCTTCAGGGAATTTAATTTACTCTACAACATCCAAGGAAGACTTTGGAACTACCTTTTGTTCTTCTAATGATTTTGTTGTTAGAGATTATTAAATTACCCCTAAATACCCACCAATTACCCAATAGTTATAATTTGAATAGTGCGGGGCAAATAGACTAACACCGAATATATAATGGTTCTTTTCTAGCCCAAATCTAAACTTTTTATTAAGATTAGGTATACCCATTAAATGTTTCATGTAATGTTGATACAAGTTTGAATGGCTATTTAGATTATTTACATTCGGTAAAATGGTAAGGTTATTACTAGATAAGATTGAATACTCTTCCTTTTTTTCCTGGAGCTGATATTCCCTACCCATTGTTTTTATCCATGTTTAATTCATATATCTATTATATTACCTATCTTATTATCGAATTATAATCAATTCCGAAATTTACTAAATGCTTTGTACCCAAAAATTTTTCTATGGGGAGAACTCGGTTCTTAAAGAGTAATACCTATTAATGTTATTTATTTAAGTTCATTTTAAATCGGTATTTTAAAATAAAAATTGACTAATCTAGTGACTAATATTCAGTTCGTAGTCACTTATCCTTCATTTAGCTTTTTTTAATATTTTTTTATCTTCTATGATTTAAACTTTCCCCTTAAACTGAACGTTATTAAACGAAAAGGCGTATTCATTAAACTTTGTTTAGAACTTTGACAGAAGTTTGAATGGCTATTTAGTATATTTGTATTCGATAAATTGATTGGAAGCCTAGCTATTGTATTTAGAGTATCACTTCTTTTTTTCCAAGCCAATCAACTTTATTCATAGTCATTAGTCAATCTTTAGTTCATTTAGCTAAATAATGCCTGTGTTATTTATGAATTATTATCCTCTCTGAAAATTTTTTATGTATTCATTAGTCAAAATTTCCCCTGCAAGTCAAATAGCCTTTATTTGAAGTATAAAATTAATATTATTTATTTAATAATATTTTATTAATCTAAAAATTTAATCTAGCTTTTTTAGTAAAGGAACATCTGAAATTATTATTGTACTTGTAATCTGATTAAAATAAAATTTCATTCCGTTTGGAATAGAATTCTTTATCTAATATAAGTATTTTTATTTTTTTCAAACTTTTCCTATGAGACACACATTATGTTTCATATCCAATTGTATGGCGGTTTTGTTGGGCAATTGGAAAATCTTCTTTATTTGTCTCGTGGGAAGCACCATTGGGGAGATCAACTATTTTACTGCGTCTTAAGGGAGAAAATTTTTTTAGAATTTTTTATCTAATATTAAATTATTTCTAAACATAAAGAAATTCTTCCATCTTTCTCAATTGAAGATGGAATTTTTAAATCCGTTCTAGTTTCTATCTCTTTAATAAAGGATTTTATTTTTTTTATATTTGATTCTCCTATACCATGAATATTCAATTTTTTTATTCCATATTTTTTATTTTTTTCTATCTTTCCGAATAAATCTTGGCTTATCTGCTCTTTTGTTCTATGTTGACTAACAAAATAAGTTATTGGTTGTTCCATAACAAATTGGTCAAATTGTTTAAGAAATTCATCTTTTCTGGAATCTGCTTCGAGTAATACATAAAAAGGTTGAATAAAACTTTCAAAATATCCTTCTCCATAAAGGTTACAAATATTTCTTCCACGAACACCAAATTCTCGATATAATTGCTCTAGATATAATGAAACGTCATCTCCAAGATTAAATTTGTTTTGTATAAATACAGAAGTTCTTAATGCATTATAATCTTGGTCATTTATTTTGCCTTTAAAATATTTTAATATTGGAACATTTTTTAATTCTTCTAAATACTTCTTTAAATCAGTATAATTATTCTCTTGTAAAATTAATGCATCTTCATCTCTTATTTGAGGGTAAAATTCAGTTATCTTTTTAATTTGCTCTGGAGTAGCTTTATCTAAATCAATATGAATATTATAATGATTATTAACCTCTTGTTTAACTTCTAAGAATTTATTTCCTGAAAAAAAAGATAAGTCAAAAGTATTATTTTCTAAAGTTATACCGTTTGAAGGTAAAAAAAAGTCTAAAATATTTTTACAAATACTTCCAAAAGTCATATCACTCTATCAAATCTGCGAGTTCAAGTACAGAGTTAATATCATTTTTTATAAATATCTCAGATCCTCTTCTAACTCCTGCAAATTCAGTAAATTTAATTTCTCCCCCATCTTTAGTTAAAACTTTCTGTGTTGTCTTTAATTTTTCAACAATAAAGCCTTCAGAATCTATAGATTTATTCATTATGCTCAATAGTTTTTCTTTAGAATGTTCATCAAATCTAACTATATTTTCTTTGTTTATCATATTCACTCATCACCCTTCAATAGTTATTTAACCATTTAACCATTTAAATAACTTTTGTATCCAAATATTTTCTTTATTTATCTAATAAACATTTTATTTACCCATATTGCTAGACTCAAATTTAATAAAAAATATATCGTCAAACTTGACCAGCAATCGCTACCGAGAATCAACTCTTGAATAACTCTCACTAAGAGATAGGTCAAAACTAATCCCATCAGAACATTATAAAAAATTTGTAGTCTTTTCATTTGTTGTTTCATATTTATTCAAAGTCTAAAATTGACTTATCATAATCTAGATAAAGACCTTCTAATATTCCCGCAATAAATTCGGGTAATTCTTTTGATTTAAAACATGACTTTACATAAACTGGTTGCCCTTTTTCACCTTTTTTCTTTTCTAATTTTAAAATAGTTTCTTTTTCTAAGATTTTTATTTTTTGCCAAATTTCACGATAATTTAATTGAGTTTTATTTTGTAAATCTGAAATTGTTAAAGGGGATTCATAGCATAAATCCAAAATTTTTCTTTTATCTTTATCTTTTAAGATTTTAATTAACTCAATAGTATAATCCAAATCCTTCTCAAACTCTTTTATTTGCTCTTTTTTCGGTAAATGTTTAATTAATAATGCATTATCCGATTTAATCTCTTTAATAAGAGAATTAATTTTATTTTGAGACATATCATTAATTTCTTTATCGGTAAAACCCCAAGAATTTAATATTTTACTTGATTTTTCTTCTTCCATCTTTAATATTAATTAAATACTATTAATATTTAAATGTTTCATTTCTATTCATTTATTAGAATAAAATAGAAGCATTTAAATAGTTTATTCTATTCGTTTATTAGAATAGAATGACAACCCAAAAAATAATTATCAATATTTCTAAAGAAGAGCAGGATAAGATTCTAAATTTGGCAAAAGAAGAAATGCGTAGTTTGGGATCTTTGGAAAGAAAAGCTTTACAGGATTATCTAAAAAAACAGGAGATCCAAAATGCCAACCGAAGAAACTATCCAAAATAAAATATTTAAACAAATGAAGATATTAGCCGATAAGCTAAAAGCTAGAGGTATACTCCCAGATGATTTTGCCCTAGATGAAGAAGAAGTTTTTTCGAAAAATATTGCTATATTTGAACAACAACAAGATTCAGTTTCTTATTGTTGTTCATTTTCTTTGAATAAATTGGAGGAAATCGAGGGGTAAAAATGGATAATAAAATTTACGCTATAAATAAAAGATTGTATCTACTTAGAGGATTGCTCTGGAAATGGGAAGGAAAACATGATTCGTTGGAGGTTAAAAGATTAAATTTTACAGAAGAAGAAATTGCATTAGCATTCAGGTTAAATCAAGAATATAAAAAAAAGGGGAGATTGGCTTCTTCACAAGAAGTTTAATAGTTTTTTAAAAATGGGTTTGGCTGGGAAGAAGTGTAATATTTTTTATAAGGATTCTGAGCAGATAAAAAAGAGAGTTGCAGTTATTGTTGAAGAATCTATTGCTTTCTTAACAATTAAAAATGAATTTGGAACTGAAGCAATACCTAATTGTAATATCATACGTGTGGAGGTCTTAAATTAATGGAAGAAAATATTTCTTTTGAAAATAATAACCTAGACAGTTTAGTTAAAGCATTGAGCTCAGAAGATAAAAACATTAAAATTGTTTCGGAAGAGGAATTTAAAATAAATCAGCAAGATTTTGAAGCAAAACTAGATTCTCCAATAGAAACAAAAGAATTTACTAAAACAAAAATAAATTGGATAGGCAATTTAAATAATTATAAAGAAGCTAAAGAAAGAAATATTAAATTAATTAATACTTCTAATATGTTTTTTATTGCTTCTTGTAAAAATACCATTAAAGGAAAGCCACAATTAATTTATCAAACTAAACAAAGAATCTCTTTAATTAAACGAATAGAGATAAAGAATAGTAAACTTAGAAGAGATAGTCAAGGAAATAGTTACTTTGATGAAGGTAAAATAATATATTATAAGTTTATTGATGATAAAATAGATAAAAGACAAAGTGGAGAAGAAGTCGAAGACCTATGTTTAGATTTCTGGATTTATAGATTAATTAATAATGAGTATGAGTTCTATTTATTTTCTGAAAAGAAATTAGACGAAGTTAGTATGATAATAAATGGTATGGAAATGTCTGTTTCCGACTTGAGCGAACTAAATGAAAATCTTAAGCTAAAAAAAATTAGTAGAATATTTTTTGTTAAAGAAGTAGAGAAAGATATTAGATTACTTCCAAAAGAAGAGTTAATTGAATTTTGTAAAGAAATGAAAGATAAGTATGGATGGGATAAACAAAAGTTTATGGATTTTATATTTACAAACGAAGATGAAAAGCAATATAATTATTCAGATGAATTTAAAAATTTAAGGATTGCACAACTTCTTTCTGGAAAATATGAAGGATATCCTTTACATATGATGAAAATGGGACCAGTTGGAACAGGTAAAACAACAGAAGCTGAAACCCTTGCTTGGAAATTTAATGAAGATGAAGGAATTTTAGAAGCTGGAAACTCTACATTTAAAGCATTAGTTCCATCATTCAAAGAAAAACCTGCTAATTTAGGATATATAGCGAAATGTAATCGTATAGCAACAATAGATGAGATGATGAAAATGGTACAAAAATCTTTGAGAGATGGAAATGGAGACCATAATATTTATTTTGGCGAATTAAATATGCTTTTGGAACACAAAGAAAGAAAAATTGGTTCTGGAAATGATAATTCTGTTAAATTAAAGAATAATTCTAAAGTTTTAATCACAACTAATCCCTTAGAAAAAAGATACAATCTTGCTCAACATTTGAATTATATTGATAGTACAACTATTTCAAGAATGTTAATATGGGTTCAAGACTGGGAAGAAGTTAATCAAATTTATTCAAAAACGGACATAAAAGAGAATAAAATCTTTGCTAAACCGAATAACTATACAATAAAGTCCACAAACACAAACCAAGTAGAATGTAATAGTTTTATAGTGGATAGTAGTGAGTATGTTTTCGTGGACTTTTCTAAAGAAGAAGTAATAAATGACTTCTTAACAATTTATGATTCTTGTAATAACTTTTTGATAGATTTTCATTTAGAAAGAGTAAGGTCAATTTTTCAATCCTCTTGTAATCAAGTGAAGCAAGAACTTAAACCAATTTGGAGTTCCAGAGGTTTACATCATTTAGTTTTAATTTTGGATGGAATTACTAAACTAAGATGTTTGTTTGAAAATTATGATTTAACTTTCACTCCTATTGAAGAAGATTATCTTCTTCTGGAAAAAATTATAAATAAAATGATTAAGAATTGGGATACTCAATTTCAAACGAATATACTTAGAGAAAATATCAAAGTCGTAAAAATAGGAGAAGATGTTCAATAATAGAATGTTCTAATTGTCGTTGTGCTTGGTCAGAAAAAGAGATTTATCTTCAGATTGAGAAAAATATTATATTTGTCAAAGAGGAGTATATGATGCTTTAAAATTAAAATTTAACGAGGTGCAAGAGGGTAAAGAATAAATTGCTAAATCTAATAAAAAAAATGAGATCAAATCGAGTTATTAATAAGAAATAGATACGATAAGATTAGTAAATACTCGGATAGAATAAATAAATTCCGAGTTCGATTCTCGGTCGGGGCGTTCTAATTACGAGTAGAGTTTAGGTGGACTTTATCCAATTTTGTCGAGAAAGATATAAAAATAAGTGTTTGGTACTTCTTTAAAAGATGAAAAATAAAATACCTACATTAGTTAAATGGGCTGGTGGTAAAAAACAACTCTTGGAACAATTCGAACCTTTTTTTCCAGATAAAATTGATAATTATTTAGAACCTTTTGTTGGGGGAGGAGCAGTTGCTTTTTTTATTTTAAAAAAGTATAAACCCAAGAAAGTTATTCTTTCTGATATAAATGAAGAATTAGTTAATGTGTATAATGTTACAAAAAATAATCCTGATGAACTTATTAAAACATTAAAAAAATTAAAAAAGTTTCATAATAAAGAAACATTTGAAAAAATTAGAGCAGAAGATCCAAATTTGCTTTGTGAAGTAGATAGAGCGGGAAGATTTATTTATTTAAATAAAACTTGTTTTAATGGGTTGTATCGTGTAAATTCAAAAGGGCAATTTAATGTCCCCATGGGAAAATATCCAAATCCAGCAATATTAATGGAAGAAGATTTAAGAGAGATTTCTAAACTATTAAGTCATGCAGAAATTATTCGAATAGGTTTCGAGAAAGTTTTAGAAAATGCAAAAAAAGGAGATTTTATTTATTTTGATCCTCCGTATTATCCTTTAAAAAAAGAAAGTTTTACCACTTATACTAAAGATAAATTCTTAGAAGAAGAACAAGAAAAACTAGCGAGAATATTTAAAGAATTAGATAAAAGGGGTTGTTTACTTATGCTTTCAAATAGTGATACAGAATTTATTAAAAAATTGTATAAAGATTATAGTATAAATTTTGTAAAAGCTACAAGAATGATAAACTGCGACGCGACTAAAAGAGGTAAAATAAACGAAATTGTAATTACAAATTATCTAATAAAATCAACTCAAAACAAACTTTAATTTACATACCAAAGAGGTTTACTTTCTCGAATAAACTTTTTATGGTTTTTATCATCTTGAGAAGTATACTTTGTTTCTGGAGGGTTGTTTCCACATATTCTTGCTAATAATAAATCAATTTCTTTTGAATTGCAAATAAAGGCTCTAATCCACCCCTGTAAATATAAACTTGGAGGATTATAATTGCTTTCTTTATGATAGCCATACTCTTGTTCTAGTATTAAAGTTTGAGTTAAAACTCCAATAGTAAGAATATCATTTAGATAATGGTCAAATTTTTCTTTAGCTAATTTGTTTAATTCAATTTCTGGGTCTTTACCATAAAAAATATTATCAAATGCTAAAAGTAAATTTTTTATTAAATCGGGTCTGCTTCTTGCTCTTAAGTTTAAATCGATTAATAGTCTCAAATGATTTGGTCTAAACTCTTTCTCTCCTTCTTTAATCCAAACTTGAAAATTCTTGTTTTTATCATAATATTTAAACCTGCTTGATAATTTTGAAGGTCTTAATAAGAATATTTTTGTATCTTTATTTTGATATACTACTTTCGGTTTATCAAACTCCAATTCTTTTACAAGGTCGAACATCTTTTCTTTAATCATAAAAAAATATAATTTTCTAAGTATATAATACTTCAGGTTCGCAACATGTTGCGAAATTGTTGCGGTTTTTTATAAAGAACTTTTTTCTTATTAGCTTATGAAAATTGATCCATACAATCATGAGAAGAGATATTACGATTGGAAAGAGAGAGTTTTAAGAGAAGGAATCGCATGTATTTCTAAAACCAATTCCGATTTAATTATACAATATCTTTCGGATATGGAGCATGGACTTAATGTTTCAATAGCTAGTAAGAAAGGGTGTAGAAGCTATATTCGGCTAAACACAATTAGAGAAAAAATGTTATTTTTTGCTAAGAAATTTGAAGAAATTTATAGTTTGGATTGTATAAATAAAATTAATGAAGAGCAACTAGTTTTATTTTTCTCTAAGATGAGAAAAGGAGAAATTAAAAGACAAGACGGCAAAAACTACCAATCGGTTAATTATTTTGTAAAAGGGTTTAAGGCGTTTTGGCACTGGTATCAAAAGGTAAGTAAAAAGAAAGGAATAGAAATTCAAGACCTCACAACAGATTTGGATTCAAGAGGAGATAAGCCTTCGTGGGTTTATTTAACCGAAGACCAAATAAAACGATTGTGTAATAATGCGAAGTTTGATTATAAAGTTTTGATTATGTTTTTGTTTGACAGCGGAATAAGAGCACCTACGGAATTAATGAATGTTAAAGTTTCTGATTTATATAACGATTGTAAAGAGTTAATGATAAGAGAAGAAGTCTCTAAAACATTCGGTAGAAAAATTAAACTTCTGCTTTGTTCAAATTACATTAAGGATTATGTTTTAGAAAAAGGTTTAGGAAAAGACGATTATTTGTTTAAGTTAAAACCTGCTTCTTATAATAAATATTTACAGAGATTAGCAAAGAAAATTTTAGGTGAAGGGGTAAGTTTAGCTGGAGAGAAATATTCCAATTTAACTATGTATGACTTTCGGCATTGTTCTTGTTGTTT
>Ga0172381_10003281_pt1 | contig 17253 bp, 19 predicted proteins | sample Leawel6488metaG_FD_119754 | JGI IMG/M metagenome (GOLD analysis project Ga0172381, IMG submission 119754) | Leachate microbial communities from a municipal landfill in Southern Ontario, Canada - Leachate well 64-88 metaG | ecosystem: Engineered > Solid waste > Landfill > Unclassified | place... | reverse complement strand
TTGCCGATATTTAATGTCCGCTATGTCGTTAATGATAATTCATTCGATTTATATATTAATGGTTTCCACGTTCATCATGAAGACGATGCTTTTTATGATGAATCCAACTACACTAATCAACAATATTGTATCGAATCGATTGAGTTTCACGGCGTTAATTACGGCGATGGAATCGATAGTGATGCTGAAGGCGAAGATACAGTTGCAACACCACTTAACGGGTATCTTGTCTCCTATACTAATCCGGTAGTTCGCGAAATTGGCGAATATATTTGACATTAGTAAATCAAAGACCGCTTAAATGCGGTTTTTATATTTCTTATAAAACACACGAGATGTTGCTATAATTTTTTATATGGCAGTTCATAAATCATCAATGCGACATTTAAGTCATCCTTTTCCTCTTCTTTATGATGAAAACTCAAAAATTCTTATTTTAGGTAGTTTTCCATCCGTGAAAGCTGTGGCGGACGGTTACTATTATGCGAATCCTCATAACCGTTTTTATAAAGTAATAAGTTCCTTATTGGGCGTGAATCTTGTTGATGTTCCGTGGGAAGAAAAAAAGCGATTGCTCTTAAGCCATAAAATTGCTCTTCATGACTCGATAGGATATTGCCATATTTATGGATCAAGCGATGCTAAAATCAGCAATGTTCAACCTTCAGATTTGCATACCATCTTTCGAAATGCAAAAATCGCGAAAGTTATATGTAATGGCGCGAAAGCTTACCAAGAATACATGCATTTTTTTCAAGAAGTTAAAATTCCTGTTGTTGTTGTGCCGTCGACTAGTCCAGCAAATGCTAAGATTGGATTAGATGGTTTAGTTGCAGCTTGGCGCAAAGAAATGGTTGACATTCTCGAGTTGAAATAAGATAGTGAATATTCAACAAAAAAACAAGAGACACTATGTGTCTTTTTTGATTTTTTTGGAAACATCCTCGAAAATTCGTTGACTAAGTCAATGAAAAATCATAAAATGCGATAGTCACGGGGAAAGTAACATGAATACAAAAGAATGGAACGCTAAGTTCATTATGTATCGTCGGACCATCAAACATCTAAAAGATGAGATGAACCGCAGCCTCAACAAGCAAGGCATTTCATTACAGCACGCAACTTATTTGCTTCTTTTAGCGAATAATGGAAGTTTGAGGATTAAAGAGTTAAATGCACTATCGGATAACGATGCCGCTTTGACAACTAGAGTTATTAAACTACTTAGAGAAAAGAAGCTTGTCGAACAAACATCAGACAGTATTCGCAAATATAAAATATTTCTGACTGATAAAGGCAAAGACGTTGTTCGCTTTATTGGCGAAGTTTTTGCCAAACTTCGCAATGAACTCGCCGAGACAAGTCAAGACGAAAAACAAGAAGCGCTTTTAAGCGCCATTTTAAGTTAATCTAGGGATAAAACAATGGAACTAATTTTGGATAATGTATTGAAAATATATTTTTTAATTTGTCTACTATTACTTATTCTTTATATACCAAGAATGTGGTATTTTTTGGCTGCTTTTCGAAAGCATCCTCGCTTACAAAACATCATCAAAAATCGCATTGCTATCCTCGTACCTGCAAAAAATGAAAGTAAGACAATTCAAAGTCTATTTGATTCATTAAACAAACAAACATATGATCGCTCGATGTTTGATGTTCACGTAATTGTTGAAGATCCTATAGATCCAACGATAGCGATAGCGAAGAAAATGGTCAATGCAACAGTTCACGTCGTTTTAGATCAAACCCGCAAAGGAGAAGCTCTTGACGGAGCTCTTAAAACAATCCTAAAGGAAACCCCGAATAAATATAACGCCTTTATTATTATTGATGCCGATAACTTAGCACATCCAGATTTTATCTTAGAAATGAATAACGCTTTAGCGAGTGGGCGACAAATCATCGTTGGCAAGAAGTATATTAAGAATTGGGAGTCTATCGATCGTAAATCACGCTCATTAGTTAGCAATTGTACTTCTTTGGTTTACACGATGGTCGATGATTTAGGAAATTCTCATCGCAACTTGCATGATATTCCTGTCAGTATGTGTGGCACGGGTATGATGATTCGTGATGATGTAATCAAAGATTTAAGGGGATGGCCTTACCGTACTCTAACTGAGGATTTTGAAGTGATGGTCGACTGTCTTTTAAAAGGATATACCTCTTTGTACTATAAACACGCAATTGTCTATACCGAAGAAGCCGTTGAACATCGTGTATCTTTTAGACGAAGAATGCGGTGGCTGACTGGTTTTACACAGTGCAATCGCAAATACCGAAAAGCAATTGTCAGAAAAACATTTTTTGAAGGCAAAATTGTTTGGAAAAACTTTGATTTTCTTTACTCGTTATTACCAGTTTATATTTTCGCCGGAGTCAGTTTAGTTTTAGGTATTGTCGGATTATTAGCAGCTGGCGCTTATGCCCTTTTCTTTCAACCATTAGCGTGGTCGATTTTTAAAATCGCCTTGATAGCTATGGGCTTAGTATATGGTGTCTTGTGTTTGTTCACGCTTCTCACTCTTGTTGTTGATCGGAAGGTTATCAAAATGGGCTTCTGGGAAGTAATTGCCGTCATCTTTTTAAACCCTTTTATTCTCAGTGAATTTGTTTGGATCTTCATTCGGATTTTCACCTCATCTAGTAATTTGGATTGGGATAATGTTGATCGCATCGATTATGTACCCAAAAAGGAAAAATAGTCATGCCTCTTCCTAAAGAAGAACTTCTTAAACGCATAAAGGATTGCGAAGCACGAGGGGATTTTCATTTTAATGTCGAACCAATCGATGACGGAAGTTATGATCCGGTTGATGAAAATTATCCTTACCTATGCAAAAAAATCTGGGATTGCTTTTTCTGTTTCCTTATTCGTTTGGCGGCAATTATAGCCGGAGTATTTATTAACGGTATTGCCTTTGGCATGAGAGTCAAAGGTCGTAAAAATCTCAAAGGTGTAAAATCGGCAATCGTGACATGTAATCATGTCAATAATTTCGACAACCTAATGGTACGCAACGCCTTATTTGGTCACCGATTATACATCGTTGTCGGTGAGTTTAATAACAAAAAAGGCTTCTTTGGCAAATGTTTAAGAGCGGGTGGTACTCTTCCCTTAAGTACAAATCTAAGAGCGATGGTCAACCTTCGCAGGTCAGTCGATAAATTACTTAAAAAGCGCAACTATATCTTATTCTATCCCGAAGAATCAGAGTGGTGGATGTATGAAAAACCTCGTCCGTTTCGCAATGGCGCTTTTCATTTTGCTGCAACTGCCAATGTCCCGATAATTCCGGTCTTTTTAACGTTTTCGGTCCCAAAAGGCATACGGGCAAAGATTATCAAGAGCAAGGTTGTGACCGTCAATATTATGTCGCCTATTTACCCAGAAGCGCATCAAAGTGTTAAAGAAAATGTCGATGCAATGCGCGAAACAAACTATAACGCCTGTGTTAAAAAATACGAAGAATTTTATCATAGACCCATGGTTTATGACACGATTGTTCCCCGTGAAAAGTGTCAAGATGCGCAAACAGCATCCTCGTAACTACCGAGTGCTATAATAATTTCATGAAATTACGTATTTCAGAAAAGGCCGCCACAATTATTAAAGTCATAGCTTTTGTTATTGTTTTCGGCACGCTGCTTGGTCTTTTTATATACTATTTTGATTTTTTCTATTCGCTTGTTGATGCTAGTAATCGACAAGCTTTGCGCTCGGAGATGGTCAACATGGGCATATGGGGCTATGGTCTTGCTTTTTTAATACAATTTACTCAAGTGGTCATTTCCTTTTTGCCAGGTGAAGTGGTTGAATTGTTTTTAGGAATGGCATACGGACCCTTTATTGGTCTTTTAATCGCCCTTCTTGGTGTTATTGCTGGGACTACTGTCGCCTATTATTTAGCCAAGTGGGTTGGCATCCCCTTTGTTCGACTATTTATCAAAAAGAATTATTTCGCTAAATATGCCTTTTTCCAAGACGAAAAAAAGATTGCTTTAGGTGTCTTTGTCGTATATTTAATTGTTGGTCTTCCTGTTGATACCGCCACTTACTTGGTGCCGACACTTAAAATAAAGTTTTGGAGGTTTTTATTTCTTTCTACAGTTGCTCGCATTCCAAAGATTATTTCTTCGACTATTGTTGGTCACTACTTGGTTGAGGATAATTTAATAGTTTCGCTAATTGTCTTTTTTGGCACTGCTCTCATTAGTGTTATCGCTGTAATATTATTTCACTTCATCAACAAATCTAAAATTGAAAAAGATGCGATTAATAAGGCATAATTTAGTTTTGCTCTTGTAGATAGTATATTGATTTGGTAAGGTATTTATTGTTTAGTCCATCATTTATGATGGCGAGGTTATAAATATGAATAAATTGATCATCTTGTCCGGTATTCCGGGATCGGGCAAAACAACTTATGCTTTCGGTGTGAAAAATGTCCTGCCTAAAGTCAAGGTTATTTCTAGTGACGAAGTTCGCCGGGAAGTAACCGGTAGCTGCACGGATGGCACTAAAGAGACACTTGTCTGGGAAGAATTCGAAAAGCAAATTAAACTAGCTAGTAATGATAATGATATTGTCATTGCTGATTCAACAGCCCTCACTAATGTTTTGAGAATGAAATGGTATAACGCGTTCCGCTCTTTTTTTAACAAAATTGAATTAGTTTATCTTGACATGCCGTTTAGTGTTTGCTGGGAAAGAAATATTGCTCGAGAAAGAAAAGTCCCCTTAAATCCGATGGCGGGAATGTTTAAACTGCTTGAAGCTCCGAACGAAGAAGTTAATAATAGTTTTGACTCAATTATCATCATTAAAGAAGAAGATAAGGATACATGGAAAAGAAACTAATTGTTTTATCGGGAATTCCTGGCTCGGGTAAAAGCACCTATGCCCAGAATTATGTATTAAGTCATCCGCAAAGCGCCATCGTTGCTAGCGATGCAATTCGCATGGAATTATTCGGGCGCGTTGATAATTTTTCAAAAGAAGAAATTGTATGGAATACTTTCGAAAACCTTATATTTGAAAAAGCAAAGACATGCAAAACCGTTATTGCCGATTCATCGGCAACCGCTAACGAAAGACGTCTACGTTGGGCAAAAATGTTTCGCGGGACCTTCGACATTATTGAACTAGTATACTTTGATATTCCGTTTGAACTATGTCTTGAGCGGAATGAAAAACGCCACTTGACCATCCCATATAACGATATGCTGGTTATGAAAGAATCGTTTGAAACTCCATCCGAGGAAGTTTTAAAATCATACGACAAAATTATCAAAATCAGAAAATAGTTTGTATTGTTAAAAACAATCCGATCAGAGCAGCACTTAAAGCGAATAATGAAGGTGCAGCACCATAAATAAAAAACTTAATAAAAGAAAATTTTATTTGATGACTTTTTAACGATCCCATCCACATCATACCGGCCAATGCACCGATTGGTGTTAAAAAAGCGCCGAGGTTACTGCCAATGATCGAGGCATAAACGGCCCGAGTAATTATTGTATTATCAGCATAAGAAGTGACTGATGAGTAAAAAACACTCATCGGGATATTATTAATAAAATTAGATAGTAGAAATGAAGAAAGACCATATTTAACAATAGTTAGCGAGCTGCCAAAAAGGTCAGCGATCATAGCGGCAACTCCGTGCTTATTTAAAGCTAAAACGATAACAAAAATGGCAATAATAAAAGGAATCAAATCCCAAGGCAAACGGCAAACTGTGTTCATAATTTCAATGGGTTTTTCTTTTTTGAAAACCTTGTATATTAACGCAGTAATCAGCAAAAAAGCTGCAAAAATCAAAGTAATTAAATACATTTCAAATCTGATATAGTGCGCGATAGTAAGAAAAACCGTACAAGCCCCTAAGGAAAAAAGTCCGATCGATAGAAGAAAACGGTTACCAATTTTTATCTCTTCAACTTCTTCTTTAATTGGTGATAATAATTGCTTTTTGAAAATCATGATTAGAAGAAAAAAGGAAATAATTCCAGCAAAAATTGTCGGCAGGTACATCACCTTTACATAGTCGAAAAAACCAATGTTATGACTTGAAGCGAGATAAATGTTAGTTGGATTACCAGTAATAAACATCATGCTCCAAGTATTGGCCGCCACAAAACTCGCAAAAAGATATGGCAGCGGATTGATTTTGGCTCGCTTGGCAAAATAGCAAATGAAAGGCGTGAATGTCAAAATGATGATGTCATTACTCGTAAACATAGTCAAAACGGAAACGAGGAAATAAAGAATAATAAACATCGTCATTTGACTCGACTTTGCTCTCCTTAAGGTGACTGATGCTAAAAATCGGAAGAATCCTATTTCATCTAAAAAGACCGACATCATTGTCATGGATAAGAAAAGGGCAAGAATTTTTAAAGGGTTAATCACACTGTTGGCTGTTAAACCGGAAATGACTTCAGGGAAAGAAATTAACCCTAAAGATAACAAAATAGATGCGCCAATAAGAGGAATTAGCCAATAAGTATTTATACTTAATTTCCGAAATTTGATGTCGGGTTTAAAGAGTGAGGCCCCAATCATTGTCAGGCAAGTAAGAAGTGACAAGGCGATAGTCCATGCCATAAAATTACCCGTTTTATTCTTTCGGAAAGATGAATCCGTAAGGTAAATCTTAATCCTTTTTATGATATTTTCAATATGTTTAATAACCGTTCACATGTTTAACAATTAAACATGCTAAAATATTGAAAGATTTAACAATTCAAAATCCGAAAGGTAAACATGGCAATATTAGTATCCGAAGCCTGGAAAAAGAAATATCAAATAGCGAACGAACTTAAAGACTATGCTCGTTTTATCACGCTTGGTTCGATCAAAATTACTCCTGCTAAAATCGCTTTAAGTAATACAGCCGTTTCGATAACAACTAGGGCTCCAGTTATTGATTTACGTGTTAAGACGGTTAAAAAAAGAATTCCGACATATGACGGGAAAACAATTGGATTAACAATTTACGAGCCAAAAGAATTATCGAATATAATTACCCCAGTCATCTTATATTTACATGGTGGAGGTTTCATGATTCGCGAAGCGGCTCATCATCATAAGGTTTCTCGTGATTACGCTGTTGGTGCAAAAGCAAAGCTAGTGTTTGTTCATTATCGTCTCGCCCCTCAGCATTCCTTTCCTTATCCGGCAGAGGACTGCTATTCCGCTCTTTTATGGGTATATAGAAATGCCACCCGCCTAAAAATCGACAAAGAACGTATTGCTGTAGCAGGCGATAGCGCGGGAGGCGGTTTAGCTGCAGCCCTCACTCACATGACCAGGGACCGAAGCGGGCCGACAATTTGCTTCCAAATGCTTATCTATCCAGCTTTAGATCATCGCCAAAAAACACAATCAATTAAAGATTTTTATGACGCGCCGGGTTGGAATTCGTTACTTAATAAGCAAATGTGGAAGATATATTTGAAAAAGGGCCATTTTGGTATGCTTTCATATGCTTCTCCATCGGTGTCAAAACGTTTTGACTCTCTACCGCCAGCTTATATTGAACCACAAGAGTACGATTGCCTACGCGACGAAGCCTTTGATTACGCCAAGACCCTAGAAACACATGGCGTAAAAGTAGAAACGAATTTTATCAAAGGTTCTTTCCACGCCTTTGATTTGTTGCAGTCAAAAAAGATAGTAATAGAAGCTATGAAAAGAAGAATTAACGCACTGCGTTCAGCCTTTTTCAAATCGAAATGATTTACGGAAAAGTCTTAATCACGTATAGTATGATAAAGTCGTGTTAACACGACTAATAAACTAATGAAGAAAAAAACTATCGATAAATCACAAGATTGGTATCGTCTTGATAATGCCGCTAAAATTTATCCGGCGATGATTAATAAGCGTAATAGCTGCGTTTTTCGTTTTGCCATCAATCTCAAAGAAGAGGTTGACCCGCATGTATTACAAAAAGCTTTGCTTGATATGCGAGCTCGCTTTCCGGCGATGTTTGTAAGAATTAGACATGGCGTTTTTTGGTATTATCTTGAAGAGAATAAAAAAACTCCTCGTGTCCGTCCTGAAGACAGTCGGATTAACAAAACCATTGATTTATATAGTAATAACTATTTTCGTTTTACCGTTTTCTATTATCAAAATCGCATAAGTCTTGAAGTTTTTCATAGTCTAACTGATGGAACTGGAGCTGTTGCCTTTCTTAAATCACTCGCCTATCGTTATCTTGAGCGTAAAGGTTACAAACTGAACGACGAAGGCAAAGTATTGACCTTTCATCAGGAACTATCTTTAGATGAGCTTGAAGACAGTTTCTTAAAATACACAACTAAAGATCCACATAAGCGTTACGTTGTTCCCAAACCATTTAATATCAAGGATCCTCGCTTTCCAAGCGGACAAGGTCGTGGGGTAATTAATGGTCGTTTAGATGCTTCAAAGTTACATGGTATTGCTAAAAAACATCAATCAACAGTAACGGAGTTTTTATCAGCATTGTTAACGCAGACGGTATATGAAGTTTATGGTGAGCGAATGATTAAAAATGATCGTGTCAATATTTGTCTTCCCATCAACTTACGGCGAATTTTTCCGTCATCATCACTCCGCAATTTCACATTGTTTTTCCATTCAACCGTTAAGGATGAAGGGCGTGGCGATTTTGAAGAAATACTTCGCCAAGTCAAAAATAGTTTTAGTCAAGGATTAACTAAAGAAAGTATCATCGAAAACATTAATGTTAACATGCAGGCCGAGCGAAACATGGCAATGCGTCTAACGCCTTTGTTCATTAAGAAACCAGCGATGACTATCGCCGGGATGATGTATGGAGGAATACTCAACACTTTGACTATGTCAAACATTGGAATTATCGAATTACCAGCAAGCATGGCAGAACATGTTCAAGACTTTGAATTTAATTTATCAAACGATATAAATTGTGCATACGGCATTGGAGTTATTACTTTTAATAATATCATGACAATTAGTATGATTCGCGAAACGAGAGACACGGTGTTTTCGATGCAATTTTTCCGCAATTTAGTCAAACTAGGTCTCAAAGTCGAAGTTGAAAGCAATTATTGGGAGGAGGTAGCCTAGTATGGATTATTGTCCTGAGTGTAAAGTTTATGTCGCCTCTAAAGGGGATAAGTGTCCTCTTTGCCAAGGCTCTTTGAAAATCGATAAGGAGAGAAGCAACAAGCAATCCTTTCCTTCATATATTAAATTTAAAAATCAGCGCAAAAAATGGGCGGCGGGCATTTCGATCTCTGCTCCCATTATTATTGCGATATGCGTATTAATGAATATCCTAACTTGGAACGGTTTCCTTTGGTCTTTAATTGTTGCGGTGGCTGTTCTATACGCATGGCTCGTTGGTTTATATACCGTTAGGAAGACTGATCATATTGGTCAGAAACTTATGCTTCATGGCATTGGCATCTCGGCTCTTTTAGTCGTCATTAACTTTGTTACAGCATCACCCACGATGACCGATTCGCAATTTTTAGAAAACTTTTCCGAAATTGCGAAATGGTCATTGGATTACGCGATGCCTTCGACGCTAATTGCTTTTATTCTTGGAATAAACATCGCCATTTTATCGCAAAGACATCGCTTACGGGACTATGTTATTGCCCAATTCTCACTATGTGTCATTGGTCTAATTCCTTTTGTTTTGATTATGATTGATGTTTTTGCCTTTGATATACTCGGTTCATTATTTATGTCAATCGCTGCTTCTTCGTTTTCCTTATTTACTTTACTGATCTTTGTTATTTTTGCTTCGAAACTAATTGCAAAGGAATTTGGAAGAAGATTCCACATCTAGTAATATATGAATATGAAATATAACCATCTAGAAACCGCCCTCGTCACCATTAGCGGCCCTGAACAAACTTCATGGGTTGGCGATGTCACAATCGAAATTACTCATGAAGATGTCGTTGTCGGCATCATCAAAGGGCAAAAGTCAGTTCAGTTTGAAATTAATGAAGACACGAGATTTAAGGCACGAACAATTAACACCTCCTTTCCAAACCTTGAGGTTAATGTTTCGGCTTTATTTAGATGCCCAACAATTATAAAACTTTATCTTGTCGGCGGATCTAAAGAAAACGCTAAGTTAGTTGCAAAAACGACTTACGGCGCAAATTACAAAAGTAGGAATGCAAAATGAAAAAAACACTAATTTTATTACCTTTAGTCGCTCTTTTGTTGGCAGGTTGTAATGGAGATAATAACGATGGACCTTTACCACCTCCTATTGTTGTCGATCCCAATAATGAGCAACTAAGCGGCCAACCTGAAGATGGCGACATCATCAAAATCATTCATATGAATGACACACATGGGGCGATTGAATACTTACCAGATGCAAATGAGCCTGGCATGGCTCGAGTCGCAGGTTATGTAAACGCAAAGAGAGCTGAAGCGGATACCGATGTTGTTTTAGTCTCATCTGGCGACATGTTTCAAGGGAGTCTTGATTCAAATATTAATCAAGGTAAGCTGATGATTGACATTATGAAGGAAATGCGTTTTGACTCGATGTCGATTGGCAATCATGAATTTGACTGGGGTCCCGATGTTTTAAGTGAGAACGCTGCTTATGCAATGAATTTAGAAGAAGGGGATTGGGCTTTTCCATTTCTCTCCGGCAATATTTTAAATCCCGAAGGACAATATGATTTTGGGTATCTTTCCACGACTTTTAATCGCGGTGGCGCTCGCGTCAGCATTATTGGCTCAATCGACTCAGGTGTCTATAGTTCTATCGATGCTGCTGTTGTCGAAGGTTATTCCTTCGTAAATGCCGCCAACATGGTTATTGCTGAAGCTGAACGCCTTCGCGAAGCCGGCTCGGACATAATTATTTATTCAACTCATGATGTTGACAAAAGAGTCGATAGCAGAATCGCTCTATATGTCGATGCCGTTTTTACTGGTCATAACCACCATAATTCAGTTGCGACAATGGAAGGTGCTGATTCTAAAGTCGTTCCCATTATTGAATCATCTAATAATGGAAAGGCGCTTGGTGAAGTAGACTTTGTCTATGATGTAGATAGTGGCACTTATCAACTGGATTTATATCGAAATACTATTCCCCTAAATGTTGAGCCTGTAGTGGAAGATGAAGGCGTAAAGGCAATCTATGATTCCTATCTTGACGCTCCTGTCCAAGATGGCCCCATATCATCTGATAGCCTCCGAGCTTTAAAAACCGACAAGATTGGAGAAATTACAAGCGAATCAGAATTTGCCGGTGGCGATGAAATTAGTAAAAGCAATGTTCGGAAAATGTTTATCTTTGCCCAATTAGAGGCCTATATTGATGAATATAACGTTATTGCTTCATCATATAATACAGCTCGTTCATCGTGGCTAGTGGGCGACATCACATATTCTGACATTTATAAAGCTTTTCCCTTTGATAATGCGACGATTATCGTCGAGGCGACTGGCGCTCAAATTAGAAAATGGAATACAGCTATGGAGTTTGCTGACGACGAAGTAAGCAAATGGACCTTAAACTCCACCGAAATGTATCGAGTGGTTACATCTAGTTACGTTATTAATAATAACGAAGTGTATAATTATACAAGTGTCGTTCACACAGATGAAAACTTGTTCCAACGTCACGTCTTTTATCAAGAATTTGTAAAAGCGACCGAACCCAATCCTTGGGGTTAGTGTCACACAGCATTAATAACTTGTTCGTTTTTGAAATTTGTGCAACCATAATTCAAAAGAGGTAGCGCAATGGTTAAACGCATTTTTGGTATTATCTTCGCTCTAGTTGGACTGGCGGCGATTATTATCGCAATTGTTTTTGGCATTCAAGCCATTCAGGAGCTATTGGCGTATATCGAAGGCGGCATCGATCCGCTTGCGCCACTTGCCCTTGTTATTTTCATTGTTATGGTTGGTGTCTGGTTGGCTCTCTTTATCATTGGTGTTGTTATCTTTATTCCGAGCCTTATTGTTGCGATTAAGGGACAGAAAAAGAAACAAGAAGTTAAATGATTTATTCGTGAGTTTCGTTTATTGGAAATATTGTTTTATAATATGAATAATGAACGAAAAGAAAAAGAATATTAATCAATTTACTTCTTCCAATAATTCATCCCAAGACGCAATTAAATTCAAAAAGAAAGGTCGTTGGATTTCTTATATCCCGGCCCTTTTTATTGCTTTAATTACTATTACTATTCTCATCCTTATCATCATTGGTGCAATGAACACTATCGATGAAGACAATAATGACCAAACCCGCTTAATTCATACGCTTGATTGCGCGAGCGAATCAGCTAGTTTTGATGGTAACTATTCTTACGTTCCCTTTGCATCTGAAGAACCGGTTTTTGTTTTCGAACAAGGTTTTCGCTGGGAAACGCTTAATTCAAAAATTCGCATTCGTGTTCCCAATTATCAAGAGGCAATCATGTTCGAAATTGAATTTGGCTTATTTAATTTTAAAACCTATACCGTAGATGAATCTGGAAGTGCAAACTATGTAATTGAAGCATTTGATCAAGATGATGCATTAGTCGACAATAATCAGATAGAAAGCGAAGTCGAAGGAATAAAATATCAAAGTACTTTTCATAATGAAAATATCACTTATTTCGATGTTACTTTCACTAAACCCATCCTTGAAATTAATACGCAGGCCACAAGCGGATATTTATACGTTAAAAAGTTAACTCTTAACGAAGTTTAAAAAATTAGAGGTAATAAAAATAGAAATATAGTTTTTGGAATGGAGAAAATTCTTTAATATAGCGAATTGTTTCACCAGTATCCGGGTCGGTTGTCTCGTCAACATCGGGGGTATCAACATAAGATGAAACACCTTGATTGCCCAGCATCTTCAAGTAGAGGTTGTTAATCCACGTTGCGAAATTGTCGAGAAAATTAAATTGCGCCCAGTATTGACGAGTGTAGACAAAGTCGCCACGAATCTCGGGCGATAACGAATTATATAACTCATTATATTTTTGATTATCTCCGACATAATTTGTCAAAGAAATAATGCTATAAAAAGTCGTAAAATAGCCTGAATATTTTAGATAAGGATCATCGCTATTAAGTAAGATGTAAGCCGCGACCAAATTAGCATCTTGTTCGCGCATTACCCCTTTTGAATGAGCGATCTCGTGCGCCATTGTTGAGGCGAGCTGAGAATCAGTTGTTAAATAATTAATGTTTGGCTCAGTAGTGGGAGCAAAGGAAATACCAGTAATATTAAATTCACGGAAAAGAAATGAAAGAAACATAGGTTTGACCTTCGAAGTATAAGCGGTGAAATAGTCAGATTCAAGGTGGCTATATTCGATTTTTAATAGCTCGCTTATCTCGCTAATTGTATAAGGTCTAATGACTCCGCCTTCGTCACTAAAATCGAGGGCTGATGCGCATTCATTAAAATCATCACGAAAGTATTCGACAATATCGATATATTCGCTATTTTCTACTTGTTGTTTATATTGGGGGATATCGACTGGAGAGCGACCATATCCCACCCCGGCTGTTGAAAAATAGTAAGCGATGGTGGAAGTAACTACAACCAATAACATCAAAGCTTTGTTAAAGCCGGCTAAACCTCTTTTTTTGCTCAGATCAATAATTATCAATATTATCAACGTGATGATCGTAATTCCAAAAAGAATAAAGAAAACTTCAGCAATAGAAAAGGGTATTAAGCTGACAATTGGACCTAAGGTGCTTTGAAGGAATCGATAATAAGTTCGTGTCCAAAATTCGGACGAGTTTTCGAAAAGACGAATAATGGTTAAAGCAATAAACAATAAAATGACGGCCGCTAATACATATATCTTTATGAAGATAACCTTCTTTAATTTGTCCTTTGCATTCATGAATTTATTATATGCTAATCTTACGCAAAATTATTTCTTGGTTTTCTTATTCCTTGTTAATTTTGCTTTTTTGGCGAGTAAATCATTAACGGTATCTTCCATAGTCTTAGAAAACGGTCGAACGGAAAACCCGAGTTCGCGGACTGCTAATGAGTTAGAGAAGTTCGAGTTAGATACAAGTGTGTTCATTGAATAGGCCGTGAAAATTGGCGGTTGCCTTTTAATTTTGGACCAGAGTAGCGCGAGTGGCGCGAATAATTTCACAAACCAAATCGGAAGAATATGCCGAATTTTTCTTATCTTAGCAATATGGCAAGCCATTTCGACAATTTCATAAATAGAATGATACTCGCCGGAGAGAAGATAGGATTTACCATTTTGTCCGCTTTCAGCTGCTTTTATAATTCCGTCAGCGACGTCGCGAACATCGACAATATTGTAACCGCCTTTGACGATCGAAGTTAACGATCCATCAATAATGTTATTAATGACGGCAGTGAAGTGTCCATTCATCTCATCGTTAGGTCCGATGATGCCGGAAGGGTGAACAATAATGCCGTTAAGACCATCTTTACAAGCGTCGATGACGTATTGACTTGCCTCAGCTTTTGTCTTCGCATAAAAGCCATTCACTTCTTCAGGGTTAAAGCTCGTTTGTTCTTTAATTAAACCTTTTTTAGATAGTTCCTTTAAAGCGTGGACGCTTGAAACATAGACGAATTTCTCAACACTTCTTTTTTTGGCTATATCAACGATGTTTTTTGTACCTCCGACATTAATGTCGTAGATAACTTTGTTGAACGACTTTTCGACCGTAATTATGCCGGCACAATGAATTACAATTTGTGTTGAGGCACTAGCCTTAAAATCCAAGAACTTTTCAACATCATCGTACTTAGTTATATCTCCATCAACAAAGGATAATTGCCCATCGTCGTGCATATTGAATTGACGTTTTTTGTCGTGGGGAAGGACGAAAGCCACAATCGTTTTCTTAAGAGTTAAAAGCATGTTGACAATTGTTCGACCAAGGTGACCGGTCGCTCCGGTAATATAGTAAATAACCTTTTTCATAGTTCTTCCTCCTTCTTTATTATGTAATAAAAAGAAAAATTTAAACAATAATTACTAAGTTTGGTTGATAGAAAGCGAAATTTCGATAATATCGCTCCAATAGTTGTGATAAAATTATCTTATGATTAAGAAAGCAATTTATCCGGGTTCATTTGACCCAGTATCAAACGGTCACATCGATATTATCGAAAGAATATCCCGTATTTTTGAACAAGTATTTGTCGTTGTTGCCGTTAATCCTAATAAACACTATATTTTTACAGCCGATGAAAGAGTGGAAATGTTAGAAAAAGCAACTGCTCATCTACCCAACGTTATTGTTGAACAAAGCGATTTACTCCTTGTTGATTACGTTCGATCAAAAGGGGATGGTGTCATTATCCGCGGCGTCAGAAATGTTAACGACTACTTAAATGAAATTACGATGTATCAGTTTAATCATACGAGCGATCCAAACATTGAAACTCTGATTATGTTCCCTTCAACCGACAACCTTTTTATCTCAGCTTCTTATATAAAAGAACTGGCCTTATTTGATGCTGATATTTCCCCATATGTCCCTAAGGGACTAGCTTCTTTTATCGGTGAAAAAATACGCGAAAGAAAATAAAATTTCGTATAAACCCCGTCTTTTATCGGTTATTTGGTATCAGAAATAGTTTTGTGAGGTAGATTTATGTTCATTTTTCGACCATCACTGCGAATCTTTAAAAAGACCCTCGACATCTATGAGGAAAAACGCATTCGTAAAACGAAGCCTTTTGCTGAGATGAGAGGTTGGACCGATGTTGATTATGTTGGCGACGGAAAAGTCGAACACTTATTAGATATTTACCATCCAACTGAAAAACGAAATGGTCATCTCGTTTTTGATATTCATGGGGGTTCCTATGCGTTTGGCTTTAAAGGGTTAAACTACATCTTTAATTCATATTTGGTCGCAAAAGGTTTTTCGGTGGTTTCCATCAATTATACGCTCGTTAATGAAACGACAACTATTAAACAACAGATTATCGATATTTTTACTGCTCTTAACTTTTTGGTTAAAAATAGAGACAAATACGAACTCCCGCTAGATAAACTTATTTTGCTTGGCGACTCGGCCGGAGGACATCTTGCTTTATTAACGGATTTAGTGTTTAAATCACGGGAAGCACAAGCATATTACAAGCTTAACCATCTTCCAAATGTTCGCGTGAAATGTGTGGCGATGAACTGCGCTGTTTATGATTTTGAAGAAGTAGTTGAATATGCAAAAAGCGTTATTCATAAGTCAGCAATGCCGAGTTTGTTTTCGAATTGCTATCTAGATGGTGAATTCCTAAAATTGAATAATCCTGCTTACTACATTAAATTTGTTAAACCTGATCCGATTTTTGTTTCCTCTTGCCACAATGATTTTTTAAAAAAGCATAGCTTTATGCTAAATGATGAACTGATGCGACAAAATCTGCCACACCATTATCATTTTGAATCAACCCTTAAAGTTAAAGTCCGCCATGTGTATAATCTCGTCCTTCCGAATAGTGAGGAAGGAAGGCGCACAAATGATGCGATGATTGCGTTCTTTTTAGAAGATTTCAAATAACTGTTCAATAATTTTCATTGAAAATTAGTTTTGGTTGCGCGCCTTGTGAGGATAATATAAGATTTACTTGCTATGAAATTAAACCAAAACCAGACACCATTTCTTGATGCTCTAATTAAATACATTAATGAAAAAATATCTCCTTTTGATGTTCCAGGGCATCATATGGGAAACGTGGAAAATAAGTTAAAGGATTTTTTGGGTGGTAAAACATTTAGAAGTGATGTCAATGCGCCTATTGGTCTTGACTCATTGCCTCACCCAACTGGGGTCATCAAGCAAGCTCAGGAATTGATGGCTGATTTTGCAGGCGCCGATCACAGCTTCTTTTTAGTTAATGGTACGACGAGCGGAATTATTGCCATGATTATGTCGGTTTGCAAAGCAAAAGACAAAATAATTCTTCCTCGCAATGTTCATAAATCAATAATTAGCGCCCTTGTCCTTTCCGGCTCAATACCGATTTATGTTATGCCGAAAATTGATCGTCAACTAGAAATCGCCAACCAGCCAAGTGTTGATGATTATAAACGCACTATTTTAAGATATCCCAGTGCTAAAGCCGTTTTAGTTATTAATCCTACCTACTTTGGGGCGGTGGCAGATTTAAAAAAGATTGTTGAATTCGCCCACGCTCATAATATGTCTGTTCTTGTCGACGAAGCCCATGGCGCCCATTACTATTTCAGCAAAAACGGACC
>Ga0172381_10003280_pt1 | contig 17253 bp, 9 predicted proteins | sample Leawel6488metaG_FD_119754 | JGI IMG/M metagenome (GOLD analysis project Ga0172381, IMG submission 119754) | Leachate microbial communities from a municipal landfill in Southern Ontario, Canada - Leachate well 64-88 metaG | ecosystem: Engineered > Solid waste > Landfill > Unclassified | place... | reverse complement strand
CTCTTTGCGTGGGGCTGAGAGTTTGTCCGCCGCCCGCTGGTATTCTTCGATGTAGCCGCGATCCGTAGACCGTAGAAACGCCTTCATGGTGCGGGCGAAATAGCTTGAGTTCATGCTCAGTTCAAACTCTGTGGCGACTTCAAGGGGGTCGTAGCTTTTGAACTGGATGAGCGCACCGAGCGCGCCACCGTGAGCGCGAAGTGACGCCTCGGCCATTGCCTTGAAAGCCCCAGCGCCGCCAGCGTCAACAACGTCCTGCGGGATCATCGGATTGCCCGTGCGAAGGTTGACCGGAGCCTTGCCCCCCAGGAACATGCCCCATTCCTGTCCAAGTGAGATAATTGGCATGAACGACGGGAGGTTCCCGAACAGCGCCCGGCCCATGTGCTCCGTGGCGTCCATCGCCGTGTAGTCGCCCTTGGACAGAGCCATCGCCGTCATGGAGTACGCCAACTGAGAGAGCGGGATTGAGATTTCACCCTTGGGCACGGACAGGTAGACCACCTTGCCGTTGGCATCGACCCCGACCACAACGTTCCAGCGGTTAATGAACTCGCTGTCGGGTATGCCCCGGTAGAGGTCCGTGTAAGACAGCCCGGCTGTAGGCTTTTGGCTCATGTACGCTTCACGGGCCAGTGCCAGCTTTTTTTTGTCCTTGTCGTCGTCGTCCGGGGCAGCGAAGAAGCCCCACCCCTGGTAAACTGCGGCAGCACCGAGCCCCCACTTGCCGTACTTCAGCGCGGCCATTGCCATGCCCGGCACGACAGCGAACTTGATCTGGCGCTTGAGCCACGACTTGGGGTTCATGCTGTAGGCGTCCCTAGCCTGCCCGAGTCCAGAGAGCCACGGGTTCATGTACAGGAACAGGGAGTTCATAATCGCGCCAGCGGAGCCCGCCATGAGCAAGTTCGGAGTCCCCGCGAACTCGCGCACGATTTGCGCAATCTCGGCCTCGGTATAGTTCGTCAGGCCGCTCTTGTTGAGTCCGCGTAGGTAGTAGACCCCCGCGCCCTTACCAAGGTACTCCGTGGTCTGAATGGCCTTGTCCATCGTGTTTAACGCAGTCCCAAGGCCCTGCGACACGCGGTTGGCCTTCCAGCCTTCAGCCGGAGGCGCGTAGCCGAATTGCTTGAGTAGGTAGTCAAACGCCTCCGGGCGTCCCGTTTGGAGCCCGAACCATGCGTTCGGGTTGCCCTCGGCCACCTTGCCTCCGGTGCGGCTCAAGAATCTCTGCGCGCTTTCTTCCTTGCCCATGGAATCGGCATATTCGCGCACCGTCTTTTCAAGTCCAGGGTATTTGACACTGAGCGCCTTGACAACGGGCATGACGACTTTCGCCGCGTCCTTTCCGCCGATGCGCACCAAGTCAGCCACGGACATGGCGTACGCCTGCACGATTCTGGTTTCTATTGGCGCACCTTTGACTTCCGGCAGGTTCGCCATTGACTGCGTGAAGTCACGGATGGGGTTGCCGACAGCGAAGGACAGGCTATACGTAGTGTACAGGCCCTTGAAAATGTTCGCAATCTTCATTATGCCAGTCAGAGCGGCGTCGGACAGGTTCTCGGCCCGGAACTGCGCGGCGATGTCGGCGGGCACGTAATGCCCCACGACCTCACCGTCGCGCACGTTTTTAAGCAAGCCCATGCCAGACCCACGCTTGGGCTCGACGAACTGCATCACGCCGTTGACGAACTTCTTTTTCGCGGGCTTGACGCTTTCCGGGGCCTTTTCCTGCAATGCCTTGATCTGTTCGGCTATCGCGTCCGACCGGAATACGCGCTCCATCATCTGCGCATCGCCCAGGAACGTTTCGACGATGATGTCCAGGGGCATTTCCACTGAGCCCGTGAGGCCCTTCGGGGCAGACACCGCACCGCCACCTCCGCTGTCCTCGTCTAGCTTGGACTCGTACTGGAAGCGGGCATAGTCGGGGTTTGAGCGGACCTTATTTTTGTACGCCTCCGGGAAGTAGCCAGACTTCAAAATGAGAGGGATTATCGTTTCGTCGCGCACGGCGGCGAACCCATTCTCGTAGATGCCCTTGAGAGCCGGGTAATCACTTTCGGCTTTCTCTATGTATCTCTGAGCGGCGCGTGGGCCAATGGGAGAAATGAAGTCCTCTCTGGACCCCATCACGGCGCGAGACATTGTGTACATGCGCGCCACGGCCTGGGGGATTTTCGCCTCGGCCATCGGGGCGACAAAGCGGTCAAGCATTTCGTTCGCGTAGAATCCCTGAGGCGTTGCCACATAGCGCCAATCATTCAGCGCGGCCCACGGCCCAGTGACTATGCCCATGCCATGCTTGCGGACGAACGCCTTGGTCGCGGCGAAGCGGTTCACGTAGCGCCGCCACATAGACGCCCTGGACTCAGCCTTTTTCTCCTTCGCCTCGGCCTCAATCTGCGTCAGCTTGGCTTGCTTCCCGGATTCCACAACCTTGCCGTAAGAGTCTTGTAATACCTTGAGATCGTCGCCAGAGGTCATCATGTCCTGAAGGTCTTGATACGAGGCCGCTAGTTTCGGGTTATTGTGAAGGTAGGCCATGAAGCCCTCAAAAAACGTCGGGGCCTTGGCCTTGGCATACTCCGGATTGTTCAAAAGCGCCGAGAAGGCGTCAGCAACCAACTCACTTGCCTTGTCGCGGTACGCGATTTCCTTCTTCGTGGCCTTCGCCCGGTCCCACGGACGCCATTCAGCGGAAAGGGCTTGAAGCTCATCTTTCACCTTGCCGCGCAGGGCTGTGACCTCATCCTTTGTCATCATGGCCGGGGCAAACGGGCCACCGGAGACATACGCCTTGTCGTAGGCGATCAGGCTTGCCATGTGGGCCAGCACGTTGTTGTCGCGGAACTTGCCTTCACTTTTTGTGGATATGTCCCGAACAACGTGGTACAGTTCATGTCCGATGGTCCGGTTCAGTTCTTCCTTGTTCTTGCCAAGCTCACGGTTTAGCCCGACCTTTTGCTTGGACGGCTGGTAGTATCCCTTCAGGCGCTCACTGAGCTTTTGCACCTGGGGGTACTTGCCCGTCAGGTCGAGAACCTGTTGTACCATCCAGTGCATCGGCGCGGCATGGTCCGGGGCTGTCGTCGGAGTTTCCGCTACTTCGGACACACTCATAGGCTTGGATGGCGTTATCGGGCCTTCGGAAATGGAAGCCTGCACCCCGCGAGGCACTTTGACCTCTGCTGTGGTAGTGACTTTCCGCGCCTCTATTTCTTCCTGCGTGGACAGCATCCGGTCGTATACGCCACGAATGTTGTCATTGATGGTCAGGTTCGCGGAGATAGCGCCACGGTAAATTTCCATCAGCCAGCGCCTAAAGTCCTCGAACACCTTGGCAAGTCTTTCTGTCGGGGCCTTCCCGTCGCGCAGATACTCCAAAAACCCGTTGGCAAACTTCTCGTGGCTTCCCACGCTCATCCTCTTGCCCGTCTCGCCTGTCCATTCGCGGATGATCTGGTAGTCGTCCTGTATGTGTTTGGGTGCGGTCCCATTGGCAACGGCGGATTCGATGCCCCTAAGATATATGTGGCCGAGTTCGTGAGGGACAGTGCTTACGTCGCCACGCTCAAACACATGGATGATCTTGCGACCGTCTTTCCACAGGGTCAGCGCGCCCTTATAGACCGGGCTTTCGCCTTGGAATCTGCGATCTTTTTTCAGTTCTGTCAGCGTCTCTGCGAAGTTGGATGTGGTATCTTTCGTCACCTGGATCTTGTTTTTCGCGAACCACTCCGCAGGGTCGATGTTGAACGCGCTTCCCCAAGCGCGGGACACCGCACCGAACAGTTCCGCCGTGGACTCGGCCTGCGCCTCATCGACTTTCCCCGTGCTCAGAAGCTCACTAGCGAGTCGTGACACCTCTTCCACAGGAACATCTTTAGGCCTGTACGATTTCCCGGACATGGACGCCTGTGCGCCACGCGGAAGACGGGCCTCAAGCGGCTGTGGCGTGGGGACTTCTTGTGCGACCCCCAAGACAGCCGTTTGTGTCTCACCTGTTGTAGGCAAAGGCGCTTGTGTCTCACTTCCTGCCGTTTCTGAGACGCTAACCGGGACAGGGACAGGGACATCATCAGTGCCAGAATTTGCAGATTCCGTTACAGGAGTAGGCTCAGGAACGGACACTCCATCGGACATTGCCGGGGCCACGGTGGAGGCCTCGCCGAACTTCTCGCGCTGTGCCGCGTACTCGTCTTTGAGAGACTGCATCCTGTTGTCGAAGTGGACCTTGCCCACATCGTTCAAGATGCTGCCCGCGCCCATGACAGGCCCCCAGAGTGCCGCGATAGCTCCCTGGTGGACGCCGTCCTTGGTGGCCTGAAGGAAGTCGTCGCCAAATTGCTTGACCATCTGTTCCGGCGTCTTGTCCTTGCCCTGCGCATAAATCTCCGCGCCGGACTCGACGTACTGTTGCGACCACTCCTGTAACCATTGAGTCGCCATGCTCTCGCCAACGGCGTGGGCAACCTGGCCGTATCCGCTGGCCTTGAATACCTTGAGCATCTTCGACAGCGAGAGAGCTTCAAGGGGAAGCTGAAGCCCGGCATTTGTCAGGGCCGAGGCGTAGTTCCTCATCGGGTCTACGCCCTTTTCCTCCATCTTGCGGTAATGCCCGCCAGCGATCTCTGCGCTCATCATGAACAGAGGCAACGCCACGCCGCCCGAAGCTAGCCCAGCCGTAGCCTGTACGGCCATCTGCGGCCCCATGGATATGAATTCCTCCCACACGCCATTCGGAGTGAGGGGCGGAAGGTCGAACCTTTTGTCCTGGGCCTCTTGCTTCTTCAGATGCTTGGCAAGCCTGTCAGCGATATTGGCGACGAACTCAGAATTGGCGCGCTGGTCATCGTCCATGCCACCAGCGGAAATCTGCGCCCTGAAAGAGTCACGCAGAGCCTCGGCAGTGCCCTTGGTGAAACTGCGCGGGTTGTCAACGAAAAAGTCCTTCATGTTCTGCCCGATGAGGCGCAGGGTGCGATTCTCAGAATACGGTTCGCCGGGGGTCGTGTTGCGCGTGAGCGGCCCGGACTCTGCCGTCGTTTGCCCGATGCTCGGGGCTGTATCCGGGGTATTGATGCCGAGCTGCTGCATCATCCTGACATCCGCAGGCGTTGCCGGGGTTGCCCGCGAGGCAAGCTGGGAACTGTCCGGGATTCTGGTGTCGCGGCGGCTCAATGGACCCTGCGTGACGGCAGAGCCACCGAACATATCAGCCAAGGACGTTTCCCCGGCAATGCCCAACTGACCAGCGATCCTCGCACCAGCAGCGGGGTTAGGCGCAACGGGCTTGATGATCTCCGACGCATCGCCGTAGTCAATGACCCCCCCACCCTCGCGCATGGTGCGCGCCACGGCCTGCAATGGGGCCTGTGACACAGGGGCGGATGCGCCCTGCTGGTTGGCCTGCTCATAGCGGTCAACGTTCGGAGAAAGCAGGTTATCCTTGACAAGGGGCTGCGCCAGCGACTCCTGATACGTCGGTGACATGGCGTCCACCTGCGGCGGCGCGGATAACACCGGAGCCGTGGGAGCCTGTGCCTCAACGGAGGCCCGCTCTACTATACCACGATCTGGAACCGTGGCGCTCTGCTCCTGGTCGTACAGGTCAAGGGCCATGTCGCGCTCACGCAACAGCCTGTCGGCTACCTGCTGCTGCGTTTTGGCTGGGCTGCTGCCCCAATACGAAAGGCCTCCGTTAGGGCCTGTACGCCCTTTCTCGGAACTCAGGCGGTAGATGATATCCTGATCGGTCAGAGCCGCGACGTTGACGCCATGGAGCGCGTTTTTCAGGGCCTTGGCTGCGAGACCAGGCCCCATGTGGACGGCTGTTGAGAAAATGTACTCATTGAGCGCCTTGCTGCGCGTGGTCGGGTCGATGCCAAACCTCTGTGCCTCGGCCACAACAGGCGCGTAATGGCGCTCCTCGACGAACTTATGCTGAAGCTCCTCGAACGTATCCGGCTGTTCCTTGGCAAGGGCCTTCCACTCGCCCTGTAGCCTGCCGTTGATGGAGGCGCTGCGGAGTCTTGCGGCCACTCGCGGGTCAGCCTTGTCGGCATAGCCCAGGAAATCCTGCATGGTCCCGTTCTTTGTCGCGATCTGGTACAAGCCGAACGACTTGCCGCCGATATCACCCTTGCCGGAGGACACCGACGATGAGTCCCCACCGCTTTCAAGGGAGCGGGAAAGTGAGCCGAGCCTGTCCGCACCGTCGTCAAACGGCACAGGTGTCGGTATGCTGTCCTCGTAAGGAACCGGGATGGGAACTTCCGCCACTTGGCCCCCTACGGGATACGCAATTTCTGGCCCGCGATGATGATAACGTCGCCGCTTCGCACGCTTCCGTTCTTGTAGGCTTCAGCGTAGGCGCTCTGGTCCTTGAAGTTGCCCTTGACCTCAAGGCCGCCACGGGCGGACTGCGCTGCGGGAGAGGCCGGGGCGCGGGACTCGGAATGGAGCTTGTCCTGTAGCGCGGCACGCTTGCCCTTAATCGCCTCAAGCTCGGCCTGAAGCTGGTTCACGTAGCCCTCGTTTTTCGAGGCGTCTGTGGGCGGCTCAAGATTCGCGCCAGTCCCGCCAAGGTTGATGACAAGCGGCTGCTTGCCCTGCTTGACGCGCGTCAGGTTGTCGATGATGTTGCGCTCATCGGTGGCAAGAACGGAATCCTGCTTGATGATCTGGTCCTGCGCAGCCTTGGCAGCCTTGGCATCAGCGACTTCACGTTTGGCCTGGTTTGTCTCTTGGATGCCCTGAAGACGAGCGGCATTCGCCGGTTCGGACTTCGGCACAAGATCGTCAGGGTTAGCTGTGCGCTGGTAGGTTGCGGCAGACGCAGGGGTGGCACCGGACATGAGTTCTTTGGCGTGACCGCGCGCGGTCATAATCGCTGTGTTCTGATTCATGATCTCGCGCTGCGCGGCGGCCATTTCTTCCGGCTTTTTGAATTCCCCGGCCTGTATCTTCTGCTGAAGCCCGGCGACGATGTTTGTCCTGTGCTGGAGTTCTCCGTCCAGGGCGGCCTTGGCGTAGGTCGGGTCAGATGCGAATTTCTTCATCACCTCGTCCATGCCGCGAACAGTGATGGACCCGTCCTGCGGATCAACATAGCCGGACGTAAGCGCCAAGTCCTTGAGGGGCTTGACCATCCAGGGCATCTTTTCAGACAGCGCCATTTCAACGTTGGCGACAGGGATCTTCTGGTTGAGCCGCGCCTCGGCCTGCTCCGCTTGCGCCTGCTTGAACCGTGCTGCGCGCACCTGTTCTGCCGTCAGAGTGGCCCCGGCCTCGGCCTGGGTCTGTTGCGCCCGCGCAAGGTCGATCTTGGAAAACGTTTCGCCCAGGTTCGCCCCGGAAAGTGCGCCTAGCAAGTCCATGCTGTAGCCTCCTCTTCACGTTTGCGGAGATAGCGCCCAAGAGCCCGGCAGAGCGGCACACCGTACTTGAGCATCAGTTTCCCGGCCCTGCGCGGCTGGTACTCGCCGGGGCGCATGGTCGCCGCCATCGTGTAGGACCATGAGTGTGCGATTGGCCGCACGATTCTGGTCAGCAACTTGCTGCGCCTCATGCCGTTCGCAATGGGCTGCGCCCAGAACAGATAGCCCCGGATCACGTCGGCGTCCAGGTAGCTCCTCGTGTACTCCTGGTCAAGCGCGTAGACCTTGGGGTCAATGAGCCCCTGGCGGTTGAGTTCCGTGCAGATGACGCGACCACCGCCGAGAACCTGGCTGATAACTGTCCCGGCGACTGCCCCAGCGATAATTCCCACTGGCCCACCGCCAGCACCGACAGCCGCGAGATATCCGCCAGCCCCGGCGATGCCGGAATCGGCAGTCTTGGCTAGGTCGAAATTCCCTGTCAGTAACCCCACGCCAGCGGTCAGCCCAGCGGACACACCGCCCGCGCCAGCCACCCCGCCGAGTCCTCCGCCGATCTCGCCTCCGATACCGCCGTCTGTACCGGTGGCCGAGCCTGTCCACTCGCCCGCTGCGGCATCCCACACGGCGTCTTGCCCAGCGTCTATCGCCCCACCTGGGACAGGGGCGTCAGAAGCGGAGAACATCCCCTGAGTCTCCCCATAAGGATCGGCGCTGGTGGACCCGGCAAACTGCGTGACCGTTTCGCCGTATCCCGGCGTTTCTATTTGAGCGACATCACCGGTCATGCCGCCAGCAGTACCAGCGTCCGCGACACCTTCTCCTTGGTAGTCGGTGATCGGTCCCTCAAACGTGGCAGACGCAAGTTCTCCCGCCGGGCTTGGGGCATCTGCGGAGGCAACTTTGGTGCCACCAAAACCGAACAAGTCTTTGATCTTTTCCTTTGCCGTTGGGTTTTTCCAGATGTCCCCACCGACCTTGTAAGCAAGTCCGAGCCCGCCCATGAGCTGCTGAGACTCCTGTGCTTGCTTGAGCCTCTTTTCCTGCGTATCGAACATCTCGGACTTGAGAGCAAGCGACCGGTCAAACTGTGAGGCGTCCTGGGCCAATGCGGCACGGCGGGTTGCCTGATCAGCGTTTGTTTTGGCCGCTCCCTGAATTAGCGCATCAATCATGCTCTGAGGCATGTCAACGCCATGCGTGGCGCGGTATTGACGAATTTGCCTCTGGATATCCGCCATACCCCCGGCGCTGATTGAGCCTGAGTAGCTTGCCATATCGCCTCCCTAGCTGTCCGTGCGGACAATTTCGTACTGTAGGCCGATGCCGAACCAATCTTGTTTCGGAGCACCTGCGCTTGTCGTAGCAGAAAACCTGAGTGAATGGAATACGGCCTGTCTGTTGACGCCACGGCGCGGGTATGCCAAAGAATAACCGGAATGAGTCATTGGCAACGTGGCATCAAGGTTTGTACCTGATGTAACGCCGTCAGCGTAATGCGTAACCGTCACAGAGCCGCCGCTACTCGTTGCAAGGCCAAGAAGCTTCACGTCACGCAACTGCGTTATCGTGTTCATAGACCCCTGTTCAAGGCTGATATCACCTGTTCTTGCGGCAACCTCGAACCCTGCACCGTCCATCGCCCAGCCGTCTTCGAGAAGCATCAGATATCCGTCGTAGCTTCCATAGATGTATGAGTTGCCGTTGTAGTCTGTCGCCCTGCATCCAAAGTTCAACTCTTTGCCTGTCGGCCTGACGGTCTTGTACCACTTCGCCCGGCGCATGTCGTAAACCAACTCCACGTTCAGCGCCGTCGCGCCAACACCGCTGGCGAGAAGAAGATGATACTCTGCGCGCTCCGTGTCGTAAAACGCCACCGAAGATGAGAACATGGACGCCGGGATGCAATCTGTGGAGGTGCTGTCGAAGTAGTTTTTCACATCATCGGAGATGCGCAGGATAGAGCGGCCATCGAAGGCGTACACACCGTCTGCTGACTGAAAAATTACAACGTGGGTGTTCGCTCCAGCCGGGACTGCTGTCGTTACAGTCGCGACTGCGATTGTTCCTGGGGCGACGCACCCCACGGTCTTCGATACCATGAATTGCACCCAATCTTCGGGAGTAGACCCGACCACAGCCCAAGTCTCGGACTCCTTGAAGAACACTGTGATATTGTACAGGCTCGACCCGAACTGACTAAGAATTCTGCATCCGCCGACGAGCGGGGTGTCGTCACCGAAGTTGAATTTTGTCGTGTCGTCACCACTGAATATGTCTGGCGATGCAGTAGCGGAGCAAATTGCGCTATTGCGTTCGTTCGCAAGTTCTCCGAGCAGCCAAAGGCGATTGTGCGCAAGCATCGGGAACGTGTATGCCCCTACAGTTTTTTGAGCCGGGATTCCTGTTATATAGAATACGTGGCAATCGGTAGATAGCGTTTGGCTGAAGCTGACCTTGTAGTAAAAAAGAGAAACGTCCTTTGTTGGCTCAGTCCTGAACTCTGATTGTTCACCAGCGGAACTCCATGTTATTGTCCCTGTTGTTCCAAAGCTGGACGTTCCAGAAATGGTGTTATCTTCTACTCCGGTGAGTTCAACCCAGGCCGAGCCGTTCCAATACTTTACAGTTGTGACCGTGTTGGCGGTTGTGTTCGCCTTGGTAGAAAAAATGCTCACGTGCATTCCGAGAAGCCGCTCAGTAAAACCAGCGACAACGAATTGCGAAGTTGTCATTGCACCAAGGTTTACAAACGTTGTCGTATCACTATCATCGTACACATTTTCGTATATATTCCCTGAGTAGTCGGTGTAGGCGGACCCATCGTTTCTCAAGAATGACGGACAAAGGCGAGGTTGCCCGTCCCACAGGTCTACTATTGGCTGCATAGGCGCAGACACAGTGACATGATATATTGACGTTGCGGCATCTGCCGAACTTACGTTGACACGATACCAGTACAGGACAACGCCGTTAATGCTTTTTACAATGGCAGTTGTTTGTGTATCCGAAAACGTGACATTGCCTGTTTGTACAAGAGACTTGCCACCAGAAGAAGTCCCATCGACCAGCGTGGACACATTCGTCCATTCTCCGGTCCAATATGAAACAGTCATCACACCAGTTTTTGTATTTGGGGTGGCTATGTATAGTTTGAACCCGTCGAGCGGCCTGGTGGACCCGATGTAAAACCACGGAGTTGACGTGGAACTTGAATACGCTGTGCCCTGTGGTTCAAACGCGGATGTGTGCCGGTCTGTCTGAGATACTCGCAACTCGTCGATATTCCCACTGAAATACTGTGCGCCAGCTGCCCCGTCGCGCCCTATGTACAAGTCACCGGTATAGTCGAGCGCACGTTCCGCGCTGCTCACATACGCCTTTTGCTTGCCGTCGACGAAGATACGCCAGTCATTAGCCGATTCGCAGAACTCCACATGCGCCCACGTCCCGACAGTGAGGACGCCTCCAGGAGTGGACAGCGCGACAACTGTGCCAGCGGAGTTGTGGACCATCAGGCTGACGCCACCAGAATTGTTGTGGTACAGGTTGAAGTATCTGTTCGCGTCTGTTGCCTGATAGTACAAAGAGCCATTTGAGGCGAGTGCCGCAGGGCGAACACGCATATCCACTGTGAACGCGCCACCTGCGGCAGAAAAGTCCGCGCTGTGCGCCACAGAACAATACTGATCTGTCCCGTTCAAAAGCGCACTGTACCCGCCGAACACCTTGTTCACTGAATCGAATGTGATACCGCTGTTCGTTACAACGTGTGCCGACCCTGAAGCGTCAAGAACATCATTGTCCATATGCAGGAGAAGTTCTGTATTGGCGTCAATGCCGCCGCTTGTCGCTGCGGCTGTTGCAACGTTCGCAGCATCAGTAAGCGTGTTCCTTACGCGGTCTGTGTAGTCGTACTGGAATGTCCCGGCTGGGTCGTAGTTCAAAAACGACCCCACGCGCAACTCATCGCCGCCCCATATGAGGCTTTCCGCTCCGTTGCAAACCACCATGTTGCCAATGGGAGCCTCTGAGAAGCGGGCCACGCCAGCCCCGGTCGCGTCTGTATGGAGCGCCGTGCCGCCGAACGCCCCGGTAGCTGGGGGTTCGACATCTATGGTGTAGATGTAAGAAACCCCAGCGCTGTTTTCGCCCTGCACGAGGACATGGCTTTCCTCGGGCTGAGATTTGCGAAAATGTGCGGCAGAGACGATGGTGAGCGGCAACGCAGAAGAGTTGACCTTGGACATGCCGCCGATGGACACGACATGGGTGTCCCGATAGCGCATGTTCTTCAATTCGTGGAGATTGTCTCCAATGCAGGTGGCCGGATCGCCCGTCACCATCTTTTTGTTGAAGGCAAACTCCAGAAGCTTTCTTTCGGCCACGGCTACCTCTTCTGAACCTTGAGGTTGACGCCCATGCGCCCATCGCTCCTGGCCCTGCGTTGCTGCTGCCCGGCGCGCCGTACGCTATTGTCGAACTTTTGACCAAAGGCATCCCCGAACTTCGGGTTGCGATCACGGTACTTGTAGAACTCTGCGGCGTAATCGACAAGGTGATTCATCTGCTGCGCCGGGATTCTGAATGCCCGGTAGGGCGAATACACCGGGGCAGGTCGTTGAAGGTACTCCACTGTGATGGTGTCCCCGGACGTGGACAGGGGGCGGTCGAAGAAAATGCTCATGCGCCCCTGCGGCTGGATGATGTACCTGTCGCCTGTCGTCCAGCCGTTGTCCGTCCCGTCAAAGAGACACGTCGTCAAGCCGAGAGATGATGGCTTGGCAATCACATATCCGCTGGATACGTCCGTAACGTTGTGGATGATGTCCCCAACGGACACATTCGCAAGAAGCGCAGAGGACATCCCAGCCGAACAGGTCAGGGTGCATTCACCCTCGGACTTCGCCGATATGGCCGTCGCCACACCCTCGACCCGTGAAGGTGTGGACACGTAGTCCATGATGCAAAACGACCCAGGGATGCGCGATGTTGATGTCAGCCCGGAATTCCGCATGTCCGCGTAAACGCCCTCGTTGACGTTCTGCGCGACGGTGCTCCCGGCCAGGGTGAACTGTACGAACTTGCGGTTTTGGGAATCCGCGTTAAGCACGGCAAGGAAGTTCGCCGGAAGGATGTACTCCTGCTGGTCCGCAACCGTTGTGATGGTCGTGGTGGCGCGAAGACACCCGGTCCTGCCGACAAGCTCATCGGCGGCCTGATTGAGGAGCGTGTATGACAGCCGTTCGCTGATGAACTCGCTATATTCGTCCTCGTTCAGACGTTGCCGAAGCAGGTAAACGAGTGTCTTCCCGTCCATTACTCCCTCCGCAGATTCTCGGTGTGGGAACTCTCGCCGAGGCACTTCATGCCGATCTTCCACGCGCGCTGCGCGTCGTTGCGCGACACCATCCCTTTTTTGTCGGTGTCCATGTTCATCATCCGAACGAGGACATCGGGCAACCTGATGCACGGGGTTGACGCACAGCGCGCCTCGGTGTGCGCGTCCACCGTCCCACGCCGCATGTCGCTGTCGCTGGGCATGGACGCCGCGATTTCAGCACCCAGGTCTTTCAGGCCAGAGGCAAGGGAATCTTTTTGCGGGGCCGTAAGCTTCGGTGTGCCGGACACGATCTGGTCCAGACGCGCCTTGAGCTTGCGCTCCTGGGACTTGTAGTAGGGAACGTTCGCCTGGGGCACTTCGCCGGACTCCAAACGCCGCGTGATCTGGCTCAAGTCTTCCTTCAGGCGCTCAAGCTGGTTGGTGAAGTACCACGCCGGGTACTCGGAAGCGACCTTGCCAGTGATCGGGTCGGTGTCGATTTTTGTGAAGAACTGCACGCCGCTTTCAGAGTCGGCCTGGGGGCCGCTGCCGGGAACACCTCTTGCCATATCCGTCTCCTAGTTCTGCTTTGAGAGTGATTTGATATCAGCCTGCTCGACCCAATCGAACAGGTTCCCCTTGTTCTCATGCACATTGACCCCAAAAAGGCCGCGCCCCGAGGCGTTGACTGTTTCCATGCCTGTGTGTTTGAGCGCGAACATCGCCATAAACGCACAGGCCATTGCGGTCCATTTGTAATGCGGCTCACTGGCGACAACCTCGCCGCCAAGCCCTATCGTGTCAAGCGACTCATCAAATGTCTCCTGGACGCTGTAGCAGCAAAAATCCATGCCGCAGCAGACAAGCCTATTGGCCCCGCACAGAGCCGCGTAATGAATCGCGCTCACGGCCACAGAAAGACATTCAGAGACTAGCGGCAAATTTGGGAATAGCCTCTTGGCCCAATCGTTTATCGGGGCAGGCTCGCGCATGTTCACCCCGAAAATGTGACCCCACCCAGCCTCGACAACGCTGCGCGGCATGGCCGGAGTCGCGATCAGCGACACGTCTTTGCTCACGTAAGGCACTTCTGACTGCGGGTCGATGAGCATGACGAAATCACCCTGGCACGGGCGAAGCAGCCCCGTTGAGTGATTCAAGAAAATTGCAGGAGCGTCCCTGTGCTTGAGGATATCCGCATTGGCTGTCAGCGATGGTCCGCGACCGAACAGATACACCGTGCCACCACCGAAGTCCGGCATGTCGCTATGCAGGAAGTTCCCCGCCACAGCGTTGTCGTGGATGTGCTCGACACGCTCGGTCTGCCTGTGAGCGTGGTTCGTGTACGAACCCTCGATGGGCGACCAAGGGTCAAAAAGCAGCTTGGCCTGTGTCATCCCGCCTGGGCCTGGGTCGGTCCAATAGGCGACGCAGTTGGCCGCGCTCAACTGACCTTCGTCATTCTCAAAAACCTTTGCCATGTGTCCCCTTTGTGCCTGGCCCCCGAAGCGGGGGAACTCCGGGAGCCAGGGCTTATGCAGTTCTAGGCGACAGCGTGGCCGTACACCCAGCGCCAGTCGGTGAAACCGCAGGCGAAGCGCATGTACAGCGAGGACTTCAGGACAAAAGTCTCAAAGTCCACGGTGTTGTTCAGTTCGGGCTTGATGCGGTCGATGAACATGAGGGACTGCTTCATCAACGTCTTGTTCACAAGCCACCAGTTGTTGGTGTTCGTGTCGTCCAGGCGCGGGTACACGATGACCTCGTAACGCCCGCCGCCAGCTGTGTTGTACAGGTTCGCAGCGGTCGTGGAAGCCTCGTAGCCGGAAACGGTCTTGGTGATCTCGTAGGCCGTGTCAGCGAGGTTCTGCGGGACCACGAGCGCCCAAGAATCGTCCATGTCGATGCGCTCACTGATGTCGTTCTTGAAGCCCTGCATCAGGATGCGCGTGGCGTTCAAGGAGGTCTTGCTCAGGGCCGTGCTACCAGCGTTGTCAAACCCGGTCGTGGTCGAGGTGCCGGACTTCGTGGTGTGCGAGGACGAGCACAGGCTCACGCCTTCCTCAGAGGTCATGAAGTCGAAGGCGCTGGAGAACGAGTTGGCGATGAGCCGCGCGCCGTACTTCTCACGAGTGCGCTGCCCGGCCACGGTCAGCTTGCGCGAACCATCGTCGAGAACTCCGTACTTCTTGTCGTCGGTCAACTTACGCTCGAACATGATGCCGCCAGCAAACTCGGCGGGCTCGATGCGCGTGGTGAATCCCGGAGAGATCGGCAGGTACTCAAGAGCACCCTTGAACTGCGGGATGTCGGGGAGAGCCCCAATGCCCATGAACTCGTCCCATGCCGAGTCGCCGGAGACGACGTTGTACATGGTCGGGATCATCGTGGGCAAGTCCTTGTAGGTGTCTTCCGAAACCTTCTTCAGCCGTGCGTCAAGGAGTCGGACGAACTGAGAGGAGGTAAGAGGAGAAGCCATGTTGTACCTCCTTCCTAGCCACGCGCGTTGAAGTGCGCGGTGTTGAATCTGAAGTTGATGGTTTCCTTGCCCGCCACAGAGAGGTCGATGCCGACGACAGTGACGCCCCAATAGTTGGTGGTCAACGCCTGGTCAACGTCGATGAACGTGCTCTCGGAGTCCGTCTGGATCTTGGTCAGGCCGCAAGGACGCACGCCGATGATCTTGAAGGTGTCGCCGATGGCGATGTCCTGCGGGAAGGCGATGGCGCAAGTCGACGCGGAGTTGTTGGCCGACGTGCAGATACGATACACACCAGCGTTCGCTCCGGTTACGCCGTACAGCGTCGCGTTATCGGCGACGGTTGTGGCGTCAGCGGTGCCAGCCGTGTAGGTGACGGTCAGCCCGGTAGCGTCGCCGGTCGTCTCGTCAACGATGGTCGGTGCCACGCCGTAGGTGGTGCCGAACAGGCTGCCCTGGATGATTGTGCTCGGGTCGATGAGCGCGACCTGGACCATCGCCATCGGCTCGGCCTTGCCCCATCCGCCCTCGGGACCGAAGAAGCTGCGCGCGGCCAGCGCCGCCTGCGAAGAGACCGATGTGATGTAGTCGGCCTTGTAGGTAGTGTTGAACGTCGGGTTGATGTTGTTCGTGCCGACAACCACACCAAAGACATTGGCCTTGGCAGAGGTGTCGTATGCACCGGAGGCCTGCCCCAAAGGAGCAACACCATCACCGGTGGACTTGACAAGCTGGCCGACGTACAAAGTGTCGCCGCCAGAGCTGTAATCGACAGGGCACCAGACAAGAGTCGGATTCCCGCTTACGATCCTGAACATAACTGGATTCCTCCTAGCGCGCTAGTAGTCTCCGCGCCAGTTGGGGGTTCCGCACATGGGACAACCGTTGCCAACGACAGGCTCCAAATCGTGCCTCGGCCCCGTAGGGGTGCAAATGGCCTCGAAGTGGACCTTGGGAGAGTCAATGCAAATCATGGCAGAGCGCGGGTCGTCGTCGTACCGATGTCCCAATTCGTTCACCGTAATGAACTCATGGGCGGTGTTTCCGCTCAGCGAATTGCCGTCTCCCAACCTGTCGCGTTGCGCGTCGCATACAAAACCACAGTTCCAGCAGCGGGAGTAACGGCCATCGTCCAGTCCTTTGCCCTTAACGGGGAGGGTTCTGGAATCGCCTTTTACTGTTCGGCTACCTCTTGGCTTGTACCACGGCACGGCCTTAACCTACCCTCTGGCTCGATGCTGGCCGTCAGAACCCAAAGCCTTTCGGACTTCATCATCAGACATCCCGCATCTCTTGGCAAACGCCGCAGCTTCCGGGTCGAGCTTGATGACCTTCCCACCGGTGCTTTCAACACGGGTGGTAGGGGCACCGCCGAGGGGCGCGCTGGGCTTGCCGCCCTTGAGTGGGCTTTCAGGCTGCACTTTCTTCTCCAGCTCCTTTTGCTTGCCCTTCTTAAGCAGGGCGAGAGTCGCCTTCGAGAAATTCAATTCAACATCAATGTCGGGCTTTCCCGTGTGGGCCACCCGATGGTTCGCGCTCATTTCGTTCCAGACAGCGGCGGCGTCTTCCTCAGAAAGGTCCGCAGAAAGCTTAAGGAACTTGTTCGTGTACTCGTTCTGGTACGCGGAAATTTTGGCGCGCTCCTTGTTCTGACGATCAGCGATGGTTTTTGCCACAAACTGCGCCAACTCGGCCTTTGTCTGCGGAATCTCGTAATCGTCTTCTTCCGCTTCCTCTGGCTGCGCGGCCTGCGCTGGGCGCATGGCCCCGGCAGCGATCATGGCAAGCTGGCTCTGAATGGCCTGTAGGGTGGACTCAAGGCCCACCAGACGACGGCCAAGGCGGCTGCGCTCGGCATGGTCAGATGGCTCGTCGGGGAGGTCGTCCTTCTTGCCCTCTGCCTTCTCTTCGCCCTCAACACCTTCTGGCTTTTCGCCTTCAGGCTTGGCGTCTACTTCTTGCAGCCCTTTTTCTTCATCTTCCCCTTCATCGGCATCGACGGGTTCAGCGGCTTGCCCTTCCGACCCGATTTTTTTCCCTTCGCCTTCATTCTTAACCTCCTCGCT
>Ga0172381_10003279_pt1 | contig 17254 bp, 14 predicted proteins | sample Leawel6488metaG_FD_119754 | JGI IMG/M metagenome (GOLD analysis project Ga0172381, IMG submission 119754) | Leachate microbial communities from a municipal landfill in Southern Ontario, Canada - Leachate well 64-88 metaG | ecosystem: Engineered > Solid waste > Landfill > Unclassified | place... | reverse complement strand
GGGAAAAAAATAGCCGGGCCTACATATTTAGACCACGACAGAGCAGACTGCCTTGCCCAGGTAATGGATGGCGCGCAAAAAAAGGCCAATGTTATAAATGAACTTTCAAAACAAATAAAAAAGCTGATGCAAACTTGCTCTTGCGATGGAAAGTGCGAATCTACCTGCGGAGAAACATATGATGAAACTGCTTGCGGGGCGCCGCCAAATTGCGAGGGCCCATGCTCTAAGTGCCAGCAAACAGCTAGTTGCAACAATAAAGAAGATACCGATGGAGAATGTTGCGACGAAAGCACAAAAGAAAAAATCCAAAAAGGACCTATAAGCGTAGGTGAAATATGTGAAGCTTGCGGGGGCGGGGATAGCACCGTTGAGGAGTGTCCGGGCGGTGGTAAAATGCAAGATTGTCCAAACGGTACAAGGAGTTGCAATTGCCTATCAAGTTACAATAATTTAAACAATAATTATCTGTCTGCCGGGTTATCAAATAGTTTTGCAAAAACTGGTTTTTTGCTGGCAGTGTCTGGGGCTTGCAGTAAAACCAACCCTTCCGGTTATTGCTCAACCAACATGACGTGCGACCCCAGCACCGGCACTTGCAAGCCCAGTATAACTGGCAGTGGATGTTGCACTGTCCCCAAAAAAGACTACAAGGGGCTGGACGAGTTCAGGTCGCAATTTAATAACGATTATGAATCTATAAAACAAAAAGTTGAATCACAGGAGCAGTTAAATAAAAAACAAATAACTATTATCAAAAATGGGGGATGCAAGGCGTGCGATACCGATTGCGCGTGCGATTATAGCTGTCCTGTTTGCGAAGCAGACAATTATAGCTGTATTACAAAACAAAAAAAATGTGAAAAAAATAAAGAAAAATGTTTGGGAGACCAACCAAAATGCGAGGAAGATAAAACAAAGTGCGAGAATGACTATAAGACTTGCCTGCAGAAAAAAAGCCCGTGGTATAGTTTACGGCTAATTGACCAGCTCACCTATTTAAACGGAAAAATAAACGAGATAAAACAGAAAATTAAAAATGACGCAGACGCATTAGATTTGGCAAGGGCTACTCTGTCCAGCTGTTATTTGGCAATGCCATATATTGATGTTTTAAAAGCCCATGAAACTGCAAACCAGCAACAAAAAGTTATTTTAATAAATAAAACATTCAACGATCCGGAAACTGGATCAAAGGTAGACGCATCAAAATACTGCAAAGGGTTTAATTATGGCGATTCAAATTGCTTTAAAAAATGCAATGACCTCTGTCCGGATACAAGCGATAAAGCCATAGAGGAATACAGAAAGTGCCCCGAGTGCAAAGATAAAAATAATACTCCAAAATGCCGAAAAGAGCAAGAAGACTGCATAAAAAAAGCTTATAGTTCAAGGCCCTGTACGCTTAGTCAAGACACTTCACAAACTTTTGAGGAATGCATAGGCTCCTGCCAAAAAAGCTGTTCAAATGATTGTTCTAAAAAATATTTGGCGTGTTCCAGCGATTACAGTACGTGCGTAAAACAGTGTGGTGATGATTCACGGTGTGTTTTAAATAATACTAGCAGTTGCCTGCTTAACGCCGAAGGGTTTGTGCAGTGCTCCAACCAAATTACTGATTCGGGCGATACAAAATTTTGCATTGACAACACCTATTGGTGTAGAAACGGTTCTGACCAATATGCCGGGTATCCAGATTGCGCAATCTCACAGTCCGGAGAATATTCTGCATCATTTTTTTATGATAATAAAGAAAAGCAAAAATGCCCCTCCCCAAATAACCCACCGCCTGAAAGCAGTTTTTGCTACAGCGATAAAGCCGACCCAAAGACTTCCTGCCAAACATTATGCCCAGAAACTCAAAAATGCCCGGCTTCTTCTAACTGCCCAACCTGCCCATGCAGTCAAATAGACGCAACTCTTAAGTTTTCTGTTCCCGAACCAAGCAAACTTACGGAAACTGGCTCCTATTGCGGAGAGCCGCCAACAAAAAATTTATGCGATGAAACTATTACTGAAAAAGTTTTGGCATACAGAGTTGTGGGGCCTCAATGCAATGAATATGCCCGCAATGACGACCCTTTAACTTTTTACTGTGAAAACAGCTGGTGGGTTAGCCCAGAAAAAGAGGGGACCAGCGAAACTCCCATGGGACAAGAGAGAACTGCGCCGAAAAACAGAGAGGTGCCGGTAGGACAAACAGTTGACGACGCTAAAAGTTGGGCCTCTAAAATTTTAGAAAAAAAAGATGGCTTAGACGATATGCTTTCTTTTCTAAAAAAATTGGGTGATAAAAAAAGCAGCCAATATTGCAAGTGCGATAGCAAATTTGAAAACGGAAACCCAATATGCACTACAAGTTGCAGGTATGTTCCGCCGGTAACCACGCCCTCATCAACGGCCTCTGACGGCACCTATACGCCGGCATCCACCACGGAAGCCAGCTGCGCATTAGATCCTTGTAATGGAAATTCATGCCAGCAGATGATTGATTGGTTAACTATAGTTTCAGACAAATACGGAAAGGTAAAAACAGACTACGTAGACTTTTATACGAATATGGTGTTAAAGGATCCAAGAAGCGATATTTTTAAAGAGCTGGAATATTCAAGACAAAAAACAAGCGATTGCAGTTTGATAGGCGGTTCATATGACTTAAAAACCAGGTTATTAAGCTGTACAAGGATTGAAGATGAATTAGTACCTCCCGTTAATACAGAACAAATAAAATTTCAGGGGAAAGATGTAAATGCTTATTGTTATGGCACAAGCTTGGGCAAACTTTTTGGCAAAGATTTAACAGATAATTGGTTTTGCGCAGTAAAAAATTAATAAGATGCAAACATGAAAAATAAAAATATTTTAATTATCTTTTTTATATTTGTTTTTCTATTTTTAAACAGCGGTTTTGTTCAGGCCTTAGAAATAAAAGACTATCCAAAAATTCCTGGTTTAATTTCGCCGACGTCAGCTTGCACTGGCAGTGATTGCTTATCAATATTTATTGCCTATTGGTTTGGAGTTTTAGTTTATATCGCTGGTATATTAGCCCTTATATCTTTTGCCGTGGGCGCGGTAGGATTAATAAACCCAAATATTGAAGCTCATAATGATGCAAAAGACAGAATGAAAGGCTCTATTTTAGGATTAGTACTAACGCTTGCCGCTGTTATAATCTTAAGAACAATAAATCCAACATTTGTGACCCCCAGTCTAACCCCGCTTCCTGGTGTAGCGGGTGTTTTTTATACTAATGGTAGTGAAAAAAAGCCTGTTGGATTAGAAGTGTCTGATGTAAAAAATAGAGGAGAAGAGTTAATTAGCGGAGGTTTTAATAGTATAATTTATGAATGCTCTGATAAAGATTTAGCGCCGGCTCTTTTAGTATGGGAGTTTTCCGGTAAAGGTCTTTCTGATTTTACCAACGTTAAAGTTATAAGAAAAAATTGCGGAGAAACAGAACCCATAAGCAATCTTGGCTCTTTTAAAATGGCTTTTGACACGCCAGGCATATACTATTGTTTGGGCGGGTGCGGAAGCAATAAAATGTGCGAGGGTTATATGTCGAAGGCGATACCATCTAGTGAGAATACAATATCAGATGAGTTTAGGGGGAAAATTAAAGGAGTTAGAATCGTTAATGGGTCTTCTAATGGTCCTTACTACGGCGTTATTTTACACGAAACAGAAGGATTGGAAAACGGGGGAAACTGCAGTTTTCCAATAATAAACACTAATTCCGGTTTTGAATGCTTTAGTAGAGACAGCGAAAATAAAAGCATCGAAGAAATAGAAGTCTCTGCTGCTGATATTTTTACTTTGAACAATGATATTTCTGCGGGAGACGGAGTTGATTTTTACAGTGAGTCGTTTGGCGACACCGGAGTAAAAGGACTTAATGCAGGTTTTTACAAAGTGGCGGATCAAGGCATACAACCTCCTGCTTTTAAGAAAGATGCGGATAAAATTTGTTTTGACTACACAAATGTAAATGTAAAAGACAGCTATAAATACAAGTGTTCTGACAGTAAGTGCGGACACGAAGATATAAACTTTGATACCTCCACCGATAGTAGCGTGGCGTCTGGTCAAAAATGTGGAAATACTGGAGACCCATTGTGCCCAAGCGGAGAGGTGTGCAGTATTGCAGGCAAATGCATAGGTGAAAACGAATGCATTGGGTATGGTTGCGTTGGAGGCGTAGAGGTTTGTTCAGATTCTGCCTGCGAGACGCTCCAGGATTGCCCGGGTTCTATAGACATAAAGGGCAGTTACTTGGTTGGGGTTTATTCTACAGACTTGCTAAATAATGCGTATTGCCAGACATTTAAAAATAGCGTAAAAAATTTAGCCGGAAAAAATATAATATCGCCAGGCTCTGAAGATATTGGAGAAATTTATATAATTCCTATAAATTAAAACTCGCCCCTATATGGGAAGAAAAAAATATTTACTTTTTTTAGCATTTCTTTTTATTTTCCTGTTTTTAAACAGCGGTTTTGCCAATGCTTTAGAAATAAAAAATTACCCTAAAATTCCTGGAGTGACTACGCCCTCGGAGAATTGTGCCGGCAATAATTGCCTTCCCATATACATATCCTACTGGGTTGGAATTCTAATTTATATAGCCGGAATCTTAGCTTTAGTTTCTTTTACCATAGGGGCCATAGGGTTTTTGGCGTCATTTGATAATGCCGAGAAAAAATCAAACGCTAAAGACAGGATGAAAGGGGCTACGTTAGGATTAGTACTAACAATGACTTCTTTTTTGATTCTAAAAACAATAAACCCCGTGTTAGTAACACCGACCTTGTCACTATTGCCAGGAGTAGAAGGAATTTTTTGCTCAAATGGCAGTGAAAATATACCTTGTCCTATGGAAAGTTCCGATACAACATTAATTCCAGAAGGATATCGTAATATTAAATACGCCTGCTCAAACGGACCCGCGCTTTTAATCTGGGAGTTTCCTGAACCTGGGCTTGAGGGCGGAAATGAAGATTTGAGCAAGGTTAAGGTTAAAAAAATGAATTGTGGAGACGAGCCCGAAGATATAAGTAATTATGGCTCTTTCAAAATGGCCTTTGATGCGCCCGGCATCTATTATTGTTTAGGAGGATGTGGGGGCGGAGATATGTGCTCTGGCTATATGTCTTATGCAGTAACATCTAGTGAGGGGAATATAGCCAATCCGTTTAATGGGAAAATTGAGGGTGTCAGAATTATAAATGATTCAACAAAGGATATCTATTATGGCGCTGTTTTTCATAAGGAAGCGGGGCTAGAAAATGCCGGGGAGTGCACCAAGCCGGTTATAAACACCGGCAAAGAAGGCACCTGCAAAAATATTAAAGACTATGGCGCCATAAAAATTTCTGCTGGCACTGTTTTCCGTTGGAACAACGATAATGCTACAGTATCTAGCGGAAGCGGTGTCACTCTTTACAGCGAGCCGTTTGGCTCTGCTGCGGGAGCACAAAAAAGGGGAGAAGGATTCTGCGCAATTAACAACAATACAATTGGAAATACGTTTTCTAAAAACGCGGGCGAGTTGTCATTTAATAACGGCTCAGATTACGGTTGTGGCTACGCCAAAAACACCAATGATGCCACAAAAAATTTATACAAAAATACATATAGAACATTTTCAGATAAGCCGGGCTCTATAGATATAAAGGGCCGTTATCTGGTCATTCTATTTGGCGATGATGCGGGCAACAACGATTATGGTGATAACTTTAATAGTGATGATAGTGGTAGCAATACCAGCTCATATTGTCAAATTTTTAGCCAGAGCGTGCCTAATTTAAAGGTTCAACCTTTTGTGGCAACTGGGCATCCAATAGGCAGTATTTATATAATTCCTATAAAATGATAAAAAACTACCGGGGAAAAAAATATAGCGCAATTTATTTTTTAATAATTTTATTTTTTATTTTTATTTGCCCATCAACAAACTGTGTTTTGGCTGCGGATTTAGAAGTAAAATATCCCACAATAGCCGGTCAAGCCTTGACTTCAGATATAGAACTTCCAGCTTATATGAAATATTTATTTGGTCTGGGAATGTTTGTTGGTTTTTTTGCTGTTTTTGTTTCTTTAACCATAGGGGGTGTAATGTATCTTTTCTCGGCTGTAAGTATCGACACCAAAGCTAATGCTAGGGATAGATTTTCAGGAGCAATATCGGGATTGCTCATTTTGGTCTTAACCTATTTAATAATAACCACCATAAACCCCTCCCTTAGTGTTTTTAAATCAGACAAATTATCCGGCAACCCGCCTCCGGCGAAAGAAAAAAAAGCTCCTGGGGTTTATTTTTACAAAACACCAGACTGTCTAGAGGATGAGAGTGTACAAGCTAATACTTATAGCGTTCCGGATATGGGAACGGGGCTGAGAAACAAGGTGGTTTCAGTGGGTATTATACAAAACTCTAGCGGCTATATACCTATTTTATACGATACGGTAAATTTTCAAGGAAAATGCCAATATTTAAACCCAAATAAAGAATGTATTTCTGACAAAAGTTTTTCTTTTGCGGCCTCGGCTTCTGTTTTGCAATATGACCCTGACCCCAACGGAGATGGAGTGTACTTTTACCGTAAATCTTATTTTAGTGAAGATGGCGGATATTATAAAGTAGAAAATTCTGAAATAAAAGATATTTATACCAAAAAATTAGACGATTTAAGTTTTACGGGAAGCGACGGGGGTGGTTGTAATGTCCCAAAGGAGGAACAAGATTGCATAAAATATGATGAAAAGGGGATTTGCTGTACTGACAAGACTTGTGATAGCGACGGTAAAAAATGCCCAACCTTGCGAGGAGAAAATATCTCTTCTGTAAAAATAAAGGGTAATTATATTGTACTGTTTATTTATAAGGGCCCCCAAGACGATGACCCAGAGACCAGCTTAGGCCCATGGACTTACTGCCAGTCTTTTCCAACCAAAGATGATATAAACAAGACTGGTCCGCAACAAATAAAATGGCAGAGTATTAGAAGTACTGGCGGAGTAATTCCAAATTATGTAATTATCATTCCCATAAAACCATAATCTTATAAAACAAAAACTGCCCTGTTAATTGGGCAGTTTTTTAATGTTTGTTTATCGGGGCTTGATTACTATGTGTCTGTCAAAGCCGTCGCCCTGGCTTTCTGTGATGACATCTGCGCGTTGAGAAAGTTCTGCGTGCACAACCCTTCTTTCATACGAAGACATGGCCGGCAAGATTTTTTCTTCTTTTGTTGAAACTGTCTGATCTGCTAAATCTTTTGCCATATCCTTTAGATACTCTATTTTCTTCTTTTTGTAGTCATTGATGTCTAAATTAAGATAAAAAAAGTTTTGCAACTTTTTATTTAAAACCATTCTCAATAAGCGCTGAATTTCAAAAAGAGTTTGCCCGCCTTGGCCAATCAAGATTTGTGGTTCATCCAATTTAATCTCCAAATTAACAACGTCTTTGTCTTCTTGTATGCCTCCAACGTCCTTTTTTTCAGATGACAAATTGGCATCCACAATAGAGGCGGGCATTGTCATTTTGGTGAAAAATTCTTCCGCCAACTCTTTGATTTTGTCTATTTGATTTTGTTCTAACATTTTTTTACTTTTTTATTATTTCTGATTCTTTGTTTTTCTTAAATATGAAATATTGCTGGGCTATGGTGAATAACCCACTTACTGTCCAATACAGTCCCAACGCAGACGGCAGGCTTATAAGTATAATCACCGTAAATACGGGCATAAAATAAATCATCTGCTTTTGCATAATATTGGAAATGTCAGATTCTTTGCTGTGCTCGCCGGATTTTTTGACATTTTTAGGAAACATCATCTTTGTCTGAATGTATTGCGTCAACCCGGCCAGAACAGCTAATAGTATATTTGGCTTAGACAAATTTATAATATGCAAGGACACGGCGTTGATAACGCCTGGGTTTGAAACAAATCCATAAAGCCCCTTAAGCTCTGCCGGCTTTAATCCATTCCAAAAAACCTGGTAAAGGGCTATTAATATTGGCAACTGCATAAATGCCAGTAATATTCCCGAAAAAGGATTTATTTTCTCTTTTTTATAAAGCTCTAAGGTCTCTCGCGCCTGTTTTTCTTTATCATCTTTATACTTTTTTTGAAGCTCCAAAATTTTTGGCTGAAGCTCCTGAAGACCCTTTTGGGAATTAGTGGCTTTTACTGAAATAGGGAAGAGTATAATCCTTATAATAATGGTTAGAAATATTATGGCTATGCCAAAATCATGCCCCGGTATATAGTTATAGAGCAATACAAGAGAGTTAAATAGGGGCTGATATAAGATAACGTAAAAAAAACTTGCTATAGATTCAAACATTTTTTTTATCAATGACTCCTGATTTAATCAGGGTATTGTTTATAGCCTCTTTAATTTCTGAGAACTCTTTTTTTTCTATGCCCGGCAAAGCAATAATAACCGAATCTATTCCTATTTTCATGTTTGTGGCGTCGGCCTTTATCGCTTCTGTCAGCCTTCTTCTAACTTTATTTCTTACCGTGGCTTTTGGGGAAATTTTCTTACTGACCACAAAACCAAATCTGTTTATGCCCAAATCATTTTTCATTATTTTAAAAACAAAGAGATTGCTTCTAAGACTCTTTGAATTTTTAAAAATCGCCTCAAAGTCTTTTTCTTTTTTTATTCGGTTTATTTTTGGTAGCATAAAACTACACAGTCAACTTTACTCTGCCTTTCCTTCTTCTTCTGGCAAGCACTTGGTTGCCGGTTTTTGACTTTGTTCTTCTTAAAAAGCCGTGTGTATTGGCTCTTTTTTTCTTTTTAGGCTGGTATGTTTTGCTCATAGTTTGTGTTTACTTTTAATTTTAGTATAATATAGCCAGTATAGCTCAAAATTCGGCTTCGGTCAAACCTAAAAAACAGACTTTTATTGTGCGTCTGCTTAACAACGGCCAACACAAGTTATCCACAGTTTAATAACACCCCGTCTTTATTTCACTTCTATTTGACAAGAGGTGAATAAAAAGGAAAAATAGAGTATATCTTGGTTCGTAAGGCAATATAAAAAAACTTTTCAAATGAATAATATAGAACTTTGGCAGTCAGTTTTGGCCCAAATGCAATTTCATATCTCTAAAGCGAATTTTGCCACATGGTTTCAAAACACTGAAATTATTTCTAAAGATAATGAAAAGATAATAATTTCCGTACCTAACGCTTTTTCCAAGGAGTGGCTGAGCAATAAATATAATAAGTTAATTCTGAAAACTCTACACGACATAGATGACTCTATTAAGGATTTAGAGTTCATCATAAAACCTCAGCCAACAAAAAATTCCCTGCCTAAAATTTCTATAGAGAATGAACAGCCGGAAGACACCCAGTTAAAATTTGAAGAGTTTAAAACAAACAAAGAAACAAATCTAAACCCGCGGTACACTTTCACAAGTTTTGTGGTAGGCTCTTTTAATGAACTGGCTCATGCAGCAGCATTGGCGGTGTCCGATAATCCTGGGTTTACTTACAACCCCTTGTTTATTTATGGGGGCACAGGGTTAGGGAAAACACACTTAATACAATCTATTGGAAATAAAATATGCGAAGAGTCGAAAAAGAAAAAAGTAAAATACATTTCTTCTGAAAAATTTGTTTCCAGTATTGTTTCAGCAATTAGGACAAATAGTATGGAGTCTTTTAAGGCCAGCCTGGCTCCAATAGATGTTTTGATTTTAGACGACATACAATTTATAGCCGGTAAAAATAAAAGCCAGGAGGAATTTTTCCACGTTTTTAACTCGCTATATGAAAAGAATAAGCAAATTATTCTGTCGTCTGATAGGCCCCCAAACGCCATAGCAGAGCTGGAAGACAGGTTAAGGTCAAGATTTGAGGGTGGAATGATTGCCGATGTTAGTTTGCCAGACTATGAAACCAGACTGGTTATTTTAAAAACCAAACTCCAAGAGAAGAATATGGACTTACCGGAAGATGTTTTAGATTATATAGCCACTAACGTTAAAAAGAATATCAGGGAGCTAGAGGGCGCCTTAAACAAGCTACTAGTTTACAATAAAATAAACCAAACATTAGACTTAGAAACAACAAAAAAATTATTGAAGGGTTTCATTTTTTCTCCATTTGATGTTGCAAATTATAAAAAAATCATTGAAACTGTAGCAAAATTCTATAATTTGGAAGAAAAGAATTTATTTGATCCTACCAGAAGGAAAGAAATTGTAAGACCTAGGCAGGTTGCTATGTTTTTACTAAGAAAAGAGTTGAAATATTCATTTCCCGCAATAGCGCGAAAATTTGGAGGAAAAGACCACACAACAGCAATTTACGCCTACAAAAAAATCTTGCAAGAAAACGAAGAAAACAATAAATTAACAGAAGAATTGAACTTAATAAAACAGAGGATATATAGTGCATAACCAATATAAAAATGTATGGAAAAAGTATAATAATTTTACCGTTTAAAATCTGTGCACTAAATTACACTTTTTATTCTACTAATTTATCCACAACATTTTCACAAAAAAAGTTAAGACTAAATAAAATAAAATTACGCCTATTCTGTTTTTAAAAAAGCTGAAAAACCCCAACACCAATAACAATAAATTAAGTAATATATAAAATCTATTAATATTAAGAACGCGCTGAAAAAGCTAAAAACATGAAAGTAGAAATTCTAAAAGAAAATCTTAAAAATGGATTAAGCATTGTCGAAAAGATTGTCGGCAAAAATTTATCCCTGCCAATTTTAGATAACGTTTTAATAAGCACGGAAGATAATTATTTAAGCTTAAGTTCTACTGATTTGGAAACAGCGATAAAGCTTTGGATACTAACTAAAATAATAAAAAAGGGGCAGGTTGTTGTGCCCGCTAAATTTCTCTCAAGCTTTGTTTCTTTATTGCCGAATGATAAGATTACTTTGGAAGAAAAAAAACAGGGGCTGTATATTGAATGCAAGAGTTTTAAAAACCAAATTCAGGGGTTTAACCCAGAGGAGTTTCCGCTGATTCCAGAATTCAAAGACCTGGAGTATTTAGAAGTTGATAATAAAAAACTTTGCCAGGGACTGTCTCAAATTGTAGACGTTGCCTCTCCATCACAATCAAGGCCAGAAATTTCTGGAATCTATTTTATTTTTTCAAAAAATACTATAAAAATAGTTGCTACAGACAGTTTTAGGCTGGCAGAAAAGAATATAACCTTAGAGTCGCCAGTCAAAAGAGATATTTCTTTTATCCTTCCACAAAAACCAGCCAGAGAAATAATAAATATTTTAGGCGAAAAAGAGGGAAAAGTAAAAATATATTTTTCTCCAAACCAGACGTTATTTGAATTTCCCATGAAGGATGTCCCCCACCCCCAAGTACAAATAGTCTCTCGTTTAATTGAGGGAGAATATCCTAATTACGAAGAGATTATTCCTACTAAATTTAAAACACATGTTATTGTAAAAAGAGACGAGTTTCTTAATCAAATTAAAGCAGCCTCCCTATTTTCTGGCAAAATTAACGAGGTAAAAATAAAGATTGATGCTAATGGAAAAGAGGTTCATGTTTCTGCGCAAGATCCGGATATAGGAGAAAGCCAATCAAGTATTCCTGCAAAAATAGAAGGCGAAGCGATAGAAGTATCTTTCAACCATAAATTTCTGATTGACGGGTTGTTAAACATAAAGAGCTCCGAAATTGTATTTGATATGAGTAAGGAAGAGGGGCCGTGCATATTAAAACCAGTTGGAGATGCGAGTTACATTTACGTGGTAATGCCGATTAAATCAAACTAAGACGTTTATTGTTGACTAAACTTTCCGTTTGCTATTAACCAGTTATTTATTCCTATTTGCCACAAAGGATATTGCGGACTATTTTTATCAACGTAATACAAAATAGTATTTATATCGTTAGCTGGCAATTGCCCCATTAGGGCCGGGCTTCTGCCCGTAATTGGTTCTGGTGGCGTAAAGTTCTCGGCTTCGTGGGAAGAAACAATTTTTGTCATAACCTTATTCCACATTGGCGCTGTTATGCCAACGCCAGTGTCATTTGTAGGGGTGTTGTTGTTGTTTCCCGTCCAAACTCCAACAACAGCAAATGGAGTGTACCCCATTGTCCATCCATCAACAAAGTTTTGAGTAGTACCTGTTTTTGCAGCAACCTGATAGCCTGGGACATATAATGGAGAGTTGGGCCCGAAAATAGGGGTCCTAGCCACATTGTCAGACAAAACATTGTTCATTAGTCTGGCAAGTTGAGTGTCCAGAACTTTTTGAGGTTGTTTTTTATTTTCTTCTATAATGTTACCATCCACATCGGTGATTTTTAGTATACTAACTGGCGGGATATAATTTCCTTCTGTGGCAAAAACTCCATAAGCAGATGTCATTTGAAGTAAATTTACATCTCCTCCGCCTAATACCAATGAAAGCCCATAGTTGTTAACATCAGTTAAAGTTGTAATTCCAAAATCTCTTGCTGTTTGCAATGTTTCCGGTATTCCAGCCAAGTACAAAACTTTTACTGCAGGAATGTTCAATGAGCAATCTAGGGCTGTTCGCAGGGTAACCGGGCCTCTGGCTCCCCCATCATAGTCTTGAGGGTTATAACAAGCCGTGCCGTTTGAACCAATAATAGCATTCCCGCTTGGGTCACAGCTTGGATTAAACTCTGTTTTTACATCCCATAAAACAGTGTCTGGGGTGTAGCCCTTTTTAAATGCTGTAACATAGGCGAACGGCTTGAAAGATGATCCCGGTTGTCTCTGCCCCATTGTGGCTACGTCATACTTCGGCTCAAATAAACACTGATTTGGCCCCTTTTCATCACAGCCTGCAGGATAAGGGTCGGCAAAATAATCTTTAGAGCCTATTAAGGCCAAAATCTCGCCTGTTTTGGGGTCTAAGGCGACCATGGCTGCGTTATTCGCATTTTTGCTTGCGTTTGTTTCGTTGGCGTCTTTTATCGTCCTTTCAGCGTATTCTTGCAGGTCATAATCCAAGCTAGTGTAAACTCGCAATCCTTTTTCTCTTAAATAATCTTCTCCATATTTGTCGGTTAAATATTTTTTTACATACATTACAAAATCAGGAGCTTTTATAGAAGTCGTGAACTCTGAAAACACCAACTTTTCATTTTTGGCTTCAGTAAACTGTTGCTCAGTAATATATCCAAGCTCTTTCATTCTTCTTAAAACAATATCTTTTTTCTGCAACAGATCTGATTTATTGGGGCCGTAAGGCGAGTATCTGCTTGGGGCGGGAATTAGGGCGGTCAGTGTGGCAGCTTGCGCCAAAGAAAGCTCGGAGGCCGGTTTGTTGAAAAATGTTTGGCTGGCAGCTTCTGCCCCGTAGGCATTTTCTCCAAAAGGAATCGCATTCAAATACCAATCAAAAATTTGGTCTTTGGAATATTTTTGTTCCAATTCTATGCTCAAAACAATTTCTTTTACTTTTCTGGAAATCTTCTTCTGGTTTGTCAGATACACCGTCCTAATTAATTGCTGGGTTATTGTTGACCCCCCCTGACTTTTTGACGCAGATGTAATATCGACAAACACAGATCGTAAGATTCCTTCAAAATCTACTGCCCCGTGCTGATAAAATCTGTTATCTTCGGAGGCCAAAACAGCATGCTTTAAATTGTCTGATATTTTATCAAAAGCAACTATTTCCCTTTTTTCTTCACCATAAATGTCATACAAAAGGACTTTGCCCGTACGGTCGTAAATTTTAGTTGATTGTATAAAAGGTGACTCAGTAAACTTTTCAGGCTTTGGTAAATCCCAAGTGTAATAAATAAGCAGCAAGAGTGCCATCAAACAGCCGCCCAAAAATAAAAAAGCAAGATATTTGCCTATTTTCAACAGATTTTTTTTGTCTGAAAAGCCTTTAAATTTTTTCAAAATATTATCTATGTATTTCATTAAGGTATTTTTAAAATAAATAATTATTCATTCATTATAGTTACAGTTTAACCAAAAAAGCAAGGGTAAAATTAAATCGGGCAGGCAAACAAAAAACCCGCCTAAGAGCAGATTTTTTGTTTAATTTTTTTAATTATTCTTCTTCGCTTTCTCCAGGGACCTCCTCATCATCGGCATCTAAATCCTCTTCTTCGTCTTTATCTGTATCTTCTTCATCGTCGTCAAGATTGTTAGTATCATCAAAATCATCGTCTGCATTTATTAATCTGGTTAAAAATTCCTCTTCCATTTTTTGTTTATTTTTTTAATATTATTTTTCTATATTTTATTATTATATTTTTTTAGAAACTATTGTCAATAGTGTCTTCTCCACAGAGCTGTTTCAATAAGCTTTGATTGCAGCGCAAATTGCCACGCCCAATGCGTCAAAAGCATCATCTTTTTTTCTGTTTTTCTCTTTAAGGTCAAAGCAACTCAGGTCAACAGATTTTTTTATCATTTCTATAACCTGTTTTTTTTCAGCTCTGCCGTAACCCGTAATTGCCATTTTCATTTGTAGTGGAGTAAATTCAAAAACGGGTATTTTTTTCTGCGTAGCCGCTAACAAAATCACACCCCTTGTCTGGCTCACCGGCATAACTGTTTTTAAATTTTTAAAGAAAAATAATGTTTCAATAGACAACACTTCGGGCTTATGTTTTGCGATAAGTTTCTCTACCTCCTTATAAATTTTGTTCAACCTCTCCCCTGTCGTGGCAAATTTGTCGGTAATTATGCACCCAAAATCAATAACCTCCAAACTCCGGTCTTTATTTTTTTTAATAACAGAGTACCCCGTAATTACAGACCCAGGGTCTATGCCTAAAATAATCATGGCTTCAGTATATCAATTTTTTTACAAATAAAAAACCCGCTTTCGCGGGCAAAAAATATTTTTAGTTTTTTGTGTTTGAGTAGATATTGTTTACTGCATCGTTGTCGTCTAGCGCATCAAGAAGGCGCTGGAGTTGTTCTTTTTCCTTTTCTGAAATTTCAACTTCTTCTTTGGCTACATATTCAAGGGATGCAGATTCAACCTTAATCCCCTTTTCTTCTAAAGCCTTTTTTACTTTTTCCAAGTCTTCTGGTTTTGTGTAAACATAGATTTCTTTTTCTTCAAAATCAATATCATCTGCTCCTGCATCAATTGCCAACATTTCAAACTCGTCTTTGTTTACTGCGCCTTGCTCGTTATTTATGGCAATTGCGCCCTTTCTGTCAAACATCCATCGTATTGCTCCTTCGCCGGCTATTTTGCCGTTGTTTTGGTTTAAGATAGACCTTATCTCTCCCAGTGTCCTGTTTGAATTATCTGTAATGCCTTCAATTATCAAAGCAACTCCGGCTGGGCCAAAACCCTCATAAGAAACTTCTTCCAAGTTTTCACCCGCCAATTCTCCAGTACCTTTTTTGATTGCCCTTTCAATATTTTCTTTGGGCATATTCATATTTTTGGCCTGGTCTATAATAGCCTTAAGCTTTGAATTTTTTGTAGGGTCGCCCGAGCCTCCCCCGTCTTTAACGGCAATTGTAATAAGCCTGCCATACTTGGAAAGTGTTTTTCCTTTCTTGGCGGCATTGGCCATTTTTGTGGCCATAACTGTTTTTGCATGACTATGTCCTGACATTTTTGGTGATAAACCTCCTGGCAAATAAAATTTTGCGACACGCAAGATTTTAGTGTTTGGCAGGATGAAATTTTAATTTAATAAATAATACGCTTGAAGCTAAAATTATAGTTATTACCAGCGCCGTAAAAAATAAAAACCAAGGATTTGTTGCTTTCAGGGCTTCCTGGTTTCCGTTTATCGCCTGGCTTATATCGGCTAATCCTGCCTCAACATTATTATTCTTAACAGAATTTTTAGTTTTTGACAAGCTTTTTGAGCTTGTTTTTGTTGCCACAGCCGTAATAATATTTTTAGCTCCAGGAGTTAAAGTCGTACTCCAGCTCCACCCGGAAGCAGTCTTGCTATAAGCTCGGCCAAGCACAGCTGACGTAAAGTTTACAGAGTCAACGATTTTTTTATCTGGCGTAAGCAAACTCAAACCGTCTTGGTTATTGTTTAACATTATCTTTGTTTCGGGCCTTTTAAAAACCAAAAACCCATTCGCTGAAATTTTAATATCTTTTGCAATTGTAAAAGTTGTCGGCGTTCCCGTAGTATCTTTAATTTGCCAGCCCGCCAAATCAACTTCAAAATTATTTGAATTATACAGCTCAACCCATTCCTCGGTTTCATCCGCCCCTTCAGGATTTGGTAAAATTTCATTTATATAAACCCCAGAAGCATAAGTTGCGGACAACCGTTGTCGAAGTCTCGCCTGCCTGCGCTGGCAGGCAATTTACACATGCCAATCCTTGCTCTTTTATCTTTTGTATAGTAGCCGGTCCTATGCCCTTAACCCTGTCTAAATCATCTACAGAAGAGTATGGCCGTCCATCAATAATTCTTTGCGCATAAGTCGCCCCAATGCCAGTCAGCTCGTCCAGCTGCGACAGAGTCGCAGTGTTGATATTTATCTGTTTAGCCAAAACTATGCCCGTCGGCAGGCAGGCAAAAATCGGGCACAACAGAAAAAATAATATAATAATTATTTTTTTAGACATTATTGTATTTTATTACAAAAAGAGTATAAATAGAACTACAAATATAATTTAAGCGCCAAATTCATGGACAAAAAAATAGGTAGAAGAAAAATTTTGTTTTCAATAATTTTTACTGTTTTAGGCTTGATTGCTTTTCAGGTTTCAATCAGCCAAATTATAGGGTCATCTCAAAGTTTTACCCTGTTTGAGCTTTTGGGTCCAACAGGAGGAATGTTCTTAGGGCCTGTTTTGGGAGCTGTTTCAGCTTTCTTTGTCAGGGCGCTTAATATAATCATTTCTCATCAACAGTTAGATTTTTTAACAATAATAAGATTTTTGCCGGCAGTAATGGCGGCAGCCTACTTTGGCCTCAAAACCAAAAAAACAGCAATTATTTTTCCAATTTGCATTGCTCTGTTTTTGCTAAATCCAATTGGCAGACAAGCCTGGTTATATTCTTTTATCTGGTTAATCCCCTTTGCCGCCAGCTTTGGCAAAAAGAAATTAATTTTAAACAGCTTGGGAGCTACTTTTACATCTCACGCAGTAGGTTCTGTAATTTTTCTCTACACTTTTGGCTTAACTCCGGCAGTCTGGATGTCATTGATTCCAGTAGTCTTTATAGAAAGAGGATTTTTTACAATAGGAATCTGGACCAGCTGTTTGGTTTTTAACACAGTCTTAGATAAAAT
>Ga0172381_10003278_pt1 | contig 17255 bp, 16 predicted proteins | sample Leawel6488metaG_FD_119754 | JGI IMG/M metagenome (GOLD analysis project Ga0172381, IMG submission 119754) | Leachate microbial communities from a municipal landfill in Southern Ontario, Canada - Leachate well 64-88 metaG | ecosystem: Engineered > Solid waste > Landfill > Unclassified | place... | reverse complement strand
ATGCCGCGCCCGCTCAGTGCGCCTGCATGGCGTGGCCACCAGCATCCGGCTGGAAAACCTGTTCTGGAATGTGCTCGATGACATTGCCCGGCGTGACGGCATGCGCGTGCCGCAACTCTGTACCAAGCTCTACGATGAGCTGATCGAAGCCCGGGGCGAGGTGGACAACTTCGCCTCGTTCTTGCGGGTCAGTTGTGGCCGCTACCTGGCGCTGCAGCTCTCTGGCGGCATTCCCCGGAATACGTCAATTCCGATTGCCGGTTTGAATGCGCAACGGGTCCTTGCGACCGAGCGTTGGCCTCTGCCACGACTGGCGTCGTTGCGCGTCGTGCCACCCGGTACCCATAAGGCGCGGGCGGCCTGAGCCCGTGCTTGGTGTGCGATCAATTCAGCGCCATGCTTAATTTACGACGGTAGTTGGATACCAGTACCGCCTGCGGGTCTTCCTGAACTTGTGTTTTACCCAGCACCTCGATGCCGCCGGCAGTTTTGCCGCTGGCCTGAACTGCCGCCTTGGCTTTGGCCGGGGTCAGCAGTTCCAAAATGGCGACAAAGGCTTTGCGCGGCGCTTCATCGGCCCATTTCTTGTCGCGCATGATGATTTCCAGAAGTTCATCCATGGCGGCAGTCCACTCGCCCACGGCCATCAGCAGCCGGGCCTTGGCAAAGCGGGTGTCGAAGTCGCGCTTGTTCAAGGCAATTTTTTCGTCAAACTGGCCGACCGTCCAGCTGGCATAAGGGCCTGTCGCTGCAGATTGAATCGCATTGAGCCATTGCGACAAGGCCTCAAAGCGTAGCTGGCGCGGAATCTCTGACAGTTTTGGAGCCAGTGTGGCGTCAGCTTCCTCCAGGCCGCCGAGTTCGATCAGCAGCTTGATGTAATCAAAACGGGCGTCGTCGTTGCCCGGGTCGGCGGCCAGCGCGTCGGCCAACTTGGCCAGTGCTGCCTCTGTATCCCCCGCCTGCAACAGTTCCAGTGCGGCCTCGGCCTCGGCTTCAGCCACCAGTTCATGTTCGCCGGGCAGGTGTTTGTCCAGAAAGGTGCGTATCTGGGGCGCAGTCTGGGCGCCCATGAAGCCGTCCACCGGCTTGCCGCCCATCATCAAAATGCAGGTGGGAATGCTGCGGATGCCAAAGGCCTGAGCCAGCTGCTGCTCCTGGTCCGAGTCGATCTTGACCAGCGTGAAGCGGCCGGCATAGTCCGCTTCGAGCTGTTCCAGAATCGGGCCGAGCGACTTGCAGGGGCCGCACCAGGGGGCCCAAAAGTCGATCAGGATCGGCGTGGTCATGGAGGCGGCAATGACCTCGGTTTCAAAATTTTGGAGGGTGACATCAATCATGGTGTGCTTCGTTAAGGTCAAACGTAAAATTCGGGCATGAACTCAATACAAATCGGTGTGCTCATGGGCTCCAGTTCCGACTGGGACACCATGCAGCACGCAGTCCACATTCTCCAACAGTTTGGCATCCCCTACGAGGCCCGGGTGGTCTCGGCGCACCGAATGCCCGACGATATGTTTGCCTACGCCGAAACTGCGGTGGGCCGGGGCCTGAAGGCCATCATCGCCGGTGCTGGCGGCGCGGCGCATTTGCCCGGCATGCTGGCAGCCAAGACCACGGTGCCGGTGTTGGGTGTGCCCGTGGTCAGCAAACACCTCAGCGGTGTGGATTCGCTGCACAGCATTGTGCAAATGCCCAAGGGTATTCCGGTGGCGACCTTTGCCATCGGTGCCGCCGGGGCGGCCAATGCCGCACTGTTTGCGGTGGCCATGCTGGCCAACTCCGACATCGTGTTGCGCGCCAAGCTGGAAGACTTTCGTGCCGAACAAACCCAAATGGCGCGCGGCATGACGCTGCCGCCCAAGCTATGACCGGCCCGATGTTGCTGCCCGGTGCCACCGGGCTGAACGGCAGTGGCCAGCCCACCACGTTGGGCGTGATGGGTGGCGGCCAGTTGGGGCGCATGTTTGTGCAGGCGGCGCAAGCCATGGGCTACTTTACCGTGGTGCTCGACCCCGACGTCATCAGCCCGGCCGGCCTGGTGAGTCATTACCACATCCAGACCGACTACCTGGATCAACAGGGCCTAGCCCAATTGATGCAGCGCTGCGCAGCGGTGACCACCGAGTTTGAGAACGTACCGGCCCCCGCCCTGGTCACCCTGGGCGCCGCACGCCCCACCGCGCCCAGCGCCGACGCGGTGGCCATTGCGCAGGACCGCATCAAGGAAAAAGCCCATTTGGCGCGCAGCGGGGTGCCGGTGGCGCCCTATGCCGTGATCGAAACCGCAGCGCAACTGACGGCGGTGGAAGACGCGCTGTTGCCCGGTATCCTGAAAACCGCTCGTCTGGGCTATGACGGCAAGGGCCAGGTGCGCTGCAACAGCCGCGCCGAACTGACCAGCGCCTGGGACGCGCTGAAGCAGGTGCCCTGCGTGCTGGAGCAAATGTTGCCCCTGGCCGCCGAGTGCTCGGTGATTGTGGCGCGCGGCTGGGACGGCAGTGTGGTGCACTTTGCCCCTCAGCTTAATGTGCACCGCGACGGCATTCTGGCCGTCACCGAGGCCTATGCCGGCAACATGCCACCAGCGCTTGCTGATCAGGCGGTGGCCGCAGCGCGCGCCATTGCCGAAGAATTGAACTACGTCGGCGTGCTGTGCGTGGAGTTTTTTGTGTTGCAAGAAGGCTCGCCCGAGCGCGCCGCGCTGGGTGGCCTGGTCGTCAACGAGATGGCGCCGCGCCCGCACAACAGCGGTCACTACACGCTGGATGCCTGCGATGTGTCGCAGTTTGACTTGCAGGTACGCACCCTGGCAGGCCTGCCCCTGACGCAGCCGCGTCAGCACAGCGCCGCCGTGATGCTGAATTTGCTGGGTGATTTGTGGGTCGATGGGGCCACGCCGCGCTGGGACCGGGTGCTGGCCTTGCCCGGCGTGCACCTGCACTTGTATGGCAAGCTCACAGCCAGCAAGGGCCGGAAAATGGGACATTTGACGGTCACAGCGGCCACGCCCGAGCAGGCCCGTAGCGCGGCGCTGGAAGCGGCCAGCGTGCTGGGCATCGCGCCGTTTTGATGGCCTGACGCCATGATTCTGCCGGGTGATGCACCTGAATCCATTGCCGCTGCGGCCCGTTGCATCCAGTCGGGCGGCTTGTTGGGTTTACCCACCGAAACGGTGTACGGCCTGGCCGCCAATGCCGATGACGATGCCGCTGTGGCGCAAATTTTCAAAGCCAAGGGCCGCCCGGCCGACCACCCGCTGATCGTTCATGTGGCCGATGCCAGCGCGGTAGCCCATTACGCCTCCGGGGTGCCGGCGTTTGCCAGGCAACTGATGGCCGCTTTTTGGCCCGGCCCGCTGACGCTGATTCTGCGGCGCCGCGCCGGTGTGGCCAACGCCGCCGCCGGTGGCAACCCGACCATCGGCCTGCGTTGCCCCTCGCACCCCGTGGCGCAAGCGCTGCTGAAGGCGTTAATTAATGGGGGTCAGAGTCCAATTAATTCGCAGCCAAAAAATGCGACGGTCAAACAATTGGACTCTGACCCCAATTATTTGAAGGTATGGGGCGTGGCGGCCCCGAGCGCCAACCAGTTTGGCCGCGTCAGCCCGACCACGGCGGCCCATGTGCAGGGTGAGTTTGGTGATGATGTGCTGATTCTGGACGGTGGCGCCTGCGATGTGGGCATCGAGTCCACCATCATCGACTGCACGCGTGGCCAGCCGGTGCTGCTGCGCCCGGGCGCCGTCACGCCGGAGCAGGTGCAGGCGGTGTGTGGCTTGAGGGTGTTGCCGAAAGACGCCCTGGTTTCGTCGGCCTTACCTGCACCCAAGGCTTCGGGCACACTGGACTCGCATTACGCGCCTCGGGCACGGGTGCGGCTGATGGATGCGCAACAGTTGCAAGCGTGCTTGCGCGACACGGTGAACCTGCGGCGCGTGGCTGTTTGGCATCGCAGCCTCTTGGCCTTGCCCGGTGGGACGGTGTTGTCGCAACGTATGCCGTCCGATGCGGCCATTGCCGCCCGCCAATTGTTCGCGGTGTTGCGCGCATTTGACCTTCAGGGCGTGGCGCAAATCTGGGTCGAAGCCCCGCCGACGGCGTCTGAATGGGACGGTGTGCGCGATCGCTTGCAGCGCGCGGCTGCCATTTAGCCGACGCTTAGCGGTAGCGCAGTTTCATCACCAGAATGGCGCTTGCCAGTGCCAGTGTGATGCAGTTGGCAATCACCACCGGCCAGGCACCCAGCAGCAGGCCATAGACCAGCCACATGGCCACGCCCAGCGTGAATGCGCTGTACATGCCCAGCGAGATGCCCCGGACATCTTTGGTGCGGAAGGTGTGCAGCGCCTGGGGTAAAAAGCTGATGGTGGTCAGGATGGCAGCCAAGGTGCCGATCAGGTCAGTGAGGGTCATGGTGTTCGGCTCAATGGGCGTAGATGCGCAGCGGGCATCACTGGGCCTGATTGTCCCTCACAGCCCAGTCGATCAAGGCATCCAGTGCCGGGCGAGTCGCGGCGGCGTTGGGGTGATTGACCATCGCCACCAGGATGTAAGGCCTGCCGCTGGCGGCATGCACATAGCCGGCCAGCGCCGTTACTTCCTTCAGGCTGCCGGTTTTCAGGTGGGCGCTGGCGCTGCTGGCCAGACTGCGCTTGAGCGTGCCGTCAACGCCCACCAGGGGCAGCGACGACATCAACTCGGGCATGGTGGGCGAGGCGTAGGCCAGTTGCAGCAGTTGCCCCAATTGCCGGGCGCTGATGCGGTTGTGGCGCGACAGGCCCGAGCCGTTGTCGATGCTTGGGACATCGGTGGCGCTGATGCGGCGCTGCCACCATTGGCGCAGGGCGTCGCGGGCTGACTCGGGGCTGGCGGGCAGCGCGCTGTCAGGGCTGGCAGCCCGCCCAAGGGTTAAAAAAATCTGTTGCGCCATCACGTTATTGCTGAACTTGTTGACATCGCGAATCACTTCAGCCAGCGTGGGCGAGGTGATCTCGAAGGTGGCCGGCAGGCCCGGTGCCGTGCCGCTGCGCACCGAGCCCTTCAATTGACCCCCCATGCTGCGCCACAGGCCCTCGATGGCGCGGGCGTTGTAGCTGGCGGGCTCAAAGTAGGCGATGGGCCATACTTTTTCGCCGCAGTCGGCGGGGTAACTGCCGTTGAAGCGGATGCGTTCAGCATCGGAAAAATCGGCCTTGAGGCGGGCGCGGTAGTCGCCACAGGCGCCGTTGTTGGCCGATTTGCCTTGGCTGAGTGGCACGCTGCTCTGCAGTTGCACGCCCCACAGCGGTGGGTCGAATTGCACGCGCGCGCTGCTGGCCGACGGGTCGGGCGTAAACGTCATGACCACGGACTTGTAGTTGATCAGCAGGGCATCGGGCGCCGCGTTGTAGGGCCGCAGCGGCTCGCCGTCGAATTCGGCCGCATCGGTCGCGGGCACTTCGAACGCGCCGTTGTCCAGCACGATGTCGCCGCCAATGGTCCGAATGCCCAGGCCTTGCAGGCGGCGCAACAACAGCCAGAGTTTTTCCAGCACCAGTTTGGGGTCGCCCTGGCCCTGAATGACGACATTGCCTTGCAGCGCGCCATCGACCACCGGGCCGTCCACCCAGACCGGTGTACGCCAGGTGTAGGCGGGCCCCAGCAGGTCCAGCGCCGCGGTGGTGGTGAGCAGTTTCATGACCGATGCCGGATTCATGGGCTGGTCCGCAAGGTGGCTCAGGCGCGGCGCGGCGCGGCCGTCGGCCGCCATGACCAGCATGGCGACAGCCTCCGCCGGCACCTGGGCACGGCTCAAGGCCGTCAGCACGGGTTCTGGCAAGGCCTGCGCCAAGGCACTTACGCAGAAAAAACTGCTCAACAAGCAGAGACGGGTTCGTGAAATGCGTACTTTGAAGTGCCGATGTACTTGCATTTTTTTGAGACGCCGGAAGTCATTTCCAGCGTAGCTTGTTGGTCTGCTGACGAAATCAGGCCAGATCAAAGCGGTCTGCGTTCATGACCTTGGCCCACGCCGCGATGAAGTCCCGGACAAACTTTTCCTTGTTGTCATCCTGGGCATAGACCTCGGCGTAAGCCCGCAGAATGGAATTCGAACCAAAAACGAGATCAACCCGGGTCGCAGTCCACTTGACGGCCCCGCTCTTTCGTTCGCGGATTTCATACAGGTTGCGCCCGGCGGGTTGCCAGGTGTAGGCCATGTCCGTCAGATTGACGAAGAAATCATGGGTCAGGGTGCCCACCCGTTCGGTCAAAACACCGTGCCGGGTGTTGCCATGGTTGGTGCCGAGCACGCGCATGCCACCGACCAGAGCCGTCATCTCGTGCGCGCTCAATCCCAGCAGCTGGGTTTGGTCGAGCAGCAATTCCTCGGCGCTGACCGCGTAGTCTTTCTTGAGCCAGTTGCGGTAAGCGTCAGCCACGGGTTCCAGCACCTCGAATGACTCGGCATCGGTCATGTCCGGAGTGGCATCGCCACGACCCGGTGCAAAGGGAACGGACACGTCAAAGCCCGCGGCCCTGGCCGCCTGCTCGACGCCGACATTGCCGGCCAGCACGATGACATCGGCCACACTGGCGCCGGTCTGCGCCGCAATGCCTGCCAGGGTGGTCAGCACCCGGGCCAGGCGCGCGGGTTCATTGCCCTCCCAGTTCTTTTGCGGAGCCAGTCGGATGCGCGCGCCGTTGGCACCACCGCGCTTGTCGGAGCCGCGGAAGGTGCGGGCACTGTCCCAGGCCGTCGACACCATGTCACCGATGCTCAGGCCGCTGGCGGCAATCTTCACCTTGACCGTTGCCACGTCGTAGTCTTTGGGTCCGACGGGCACCGGGTCTTGCCAGATCAGGTCTTCCTGCGGCACGTCCGGTCCGATGTAGCGGGCCTTCGGGCCCATGTCGCGGTGCGTCAACTTGAACCAGGCGCGGGCGAACACGTCCGAAAAGTAGGCCGGGTCCTGGTGAAAGCGTTCCGAGATCTTCCGGTACGCGGGGTCCATCTTCATGGCCATGTCGGCGTCGGTCATGATCGGAGTGCAGCGGATCGACGGGTCTTCCACATCGACCGGCCTGTCTTCGTCCTTGATGTTGACCGGCTCATACTGCCAGGCGCCGGCCGGGCTCTTTTTAAGTTCCCAGTCGTGATTGAGGAGCATGTCGAAGTAGCCGCCTTTGCCGACATTCCATTGGGTCGGGTGCGCGGTCCAGGCCCCTTCGAGGCCACTGGTCACGGTGTCGCGGCCCACGCCACGGCTGCTGTGATTCATCCAGCCCAGGCCCTGTTCTTCCAGGTCGGCCGCTTCGGGGGCCGGGCCCAGCTTGGCGGCGCTGCCATTGCCGTGGGCCTTGCCCACGGTGTGGCCACCCGCCGTCAGGGCCACGGTTTCTTCGTCGTTCATGGCCATGCGCGCAAAGGTCACACGAATGTCGTGGGCGGTTTTGAGCGGGTCGGGCTTGCCGTCCACGCCTTCGGGGTTGACGTAGATCAGGCCCATCATCACGGCGGCCAGCGGGTTGTCCAGATCGCGTTCGCCGGAGTAGCGACTGTTGGGGCCGCCACTGGGCGCCAGCCATTCTTTCTCGGAGCCCCAGTAGATGTCCTTTTCGGGGTGCCAGATGTCTTCGCGGCCAAAGGCGAACCCGAAGGTCTTCAGACCCATCGACTCGTAAGCCATGTTGCCGGCCAGGATCATCAGGTCGGCCCAGCTGATCCGGTTGCCATACTTTTTCTTGACCGGCCACAGCAGGCGGCGTGCCTTGTCCAGGTTGGCGTTGTCGGGCCAGGAATTCAGCGGGGCAAAACGCTGATTGCCCTTGCCAGCGCCACCGCGACCGTCGGCAATGCGGTAGCTGCCGGCCGAGTGCCAGGCCATGCGGATCATCAGGCCGCCGTAGTGACCCCAGTCAGCGGGCCACCAGTCCTGGCTGTCGGTCATCAGGGCTTTGAGATCATTCTTCAGCGCTCCGACATCGAGCTTTTTGACTTCTTCGCGGTAGTTGAAGTCTGCGCCCAGCGGATTGGTCTTGCGGTCGTGCTGGTGCAGGATGTCGAGGCTCAGCGCCTTGGGCCACCACGCCATGTTCGACACGCTTGCCGATGTGGCACCGCCGTGGATCACGGGGCATTTGCCAGCGGAATTTACTTCGTCGTTTTGCATCTTGCGCTCCTTGGCTTGCGTTTCAAAAAGTCTTGCGATCCGATGGTTCCGCCTTCGCAGCAGGCTTCCGGCTCATTGGAAAATATCGGTGAAGCCAACTATAGCCCTGAACGCACGCCTTTGGGATGGACTTCCCGCCCTGACAAATTAATCACGACGATAGGAAAACCTCATGACGAAAAAGATGGTCAAACCGATGCGCATGGAGGGCGGCATGTCGGGCTTTTCAAGTCCTTGAGCGAGGCTTTGGGTGCCCCTGAGCCCTTGCATTGCGTGCGCAAACCCCGGAATCGCAGGTGGGCTCAGCCGGCTTGCAGCAAACCGGCCTTGTCCATCAGCTCCGCGAGAAAGGTATCCTCGAGGGCATAGACCCCGCGCGCGGCACGCCACACGAGTGCTTTTTCCTGAAGCGCGTTGAGCGCCTGCTGCACATTTCCCGGGTCCGGCTCGACCTTGTAACCGGGGGCCGTGGTAGCGATGACCGCGCGGTAGCGCTCCATCGTCGCCTGCTCGAACGGTGCGTACTTGGCGCCGGCCGACGCCATGACCCGCAGAACCGCCGACTGCAATGGCGTCAAGCTGTGCACCACGCGCAGGGCGTCGTTGCTGTTCGCCTCGATTTGCTCGTGAACGAGCTCTTCCAGGCGCTGTGCGTATCGGCCAGGCTCTGTTTGCAGGTCGTAGACCAGCGCATCGACGGCAGCGCCCAGCACCTCAGGTCGGAACGCTGCTTGTCGAAACCACCCATAAACAGCGCTCCCGTCGAGCTCCTTGGCGAAATCCAGGTGAGCGATGAACCAATCAATGTAGTCGGTGCCCAGCGGCGGGAAGGCGACCAAAGGCGCACCGAAAAATGCCTGCTCCTTGCTGCCCCGGAGCATGGCCAGTTTGTCCCGATTGGAGCCAGTAGCCACGATGCGCAACCCGTGGTGGTGGCTGCTGTTGAGTTCGTCACGCGCTGCCTTGAGCGCGAAGAGCGCGTCAGCACCCGCCTCGCTCGTGATGGCGTGCTGTGCTTCGTCGATGATTAGCGCGATGATTTGCCTGGTCTCATCAGACAGGGCGGACAGCGCTGCCGACAGCGAGATACCCTTGGCCATGCCCACACGGTCCAGCGAGAAGCTCAGGCCCCCGACCGCCACCTTGTCCATTCCGCTGCCCTTGGCCAGCCGCGCGATGACGCCTTCGCGCTTGGCAAGTTCGGCCCGCACGGCTGAGATGATGACGTCGCCGGGGTCTGCCTTGCGGTCTTCCCAGAGGTCGACGTAAATGACGATGGCCCCTGCTGCTTCCAGGGCCGGGCGCAGGTCCTCACGCACAAAGGTGCTTTTTCCGGTGCGCCGTGGCGCAGCCAAGAACAATCCGGACCCGGACGCGGAGGTCGCTGCAGGCTTCAGCAGCTTGCCAGCCAGGTTTTTGGCCAAAGCTTCGCGGTGAAAGACTGGCATGTGGGCTCCCGAACTTTATAGGCAATTAAAGTCATTTATAGAGGCAGACGAAACGCTGCGGAAGCTGCCTTTATATCAAATTATAGTAAATTAAAGTCGATTATAGTGCGAGGTCCAGGCATGAACCGGAAGTTCTGGGGCGGCCACGTTTGCGAGGTAGGGGGGGCGGCACGGTTGCCCATTGTCGGCGCCGAGTGAATATAGAGCCAGGGCGGGTTGCCAGTTTTTGATGGGCTAGCTAATAGCAGAGGTAAACCGATAGCTACTTGTTCGATTGAGGAGTCAAGCTTTTGCCACAGTAGGGACAAGAGTTGGGACAATGAAGGCGTCCTGAGACTCAATGCAAAATGGGTTAGCAGTCAAAAACTGCTAACCCATTGATTTTATTGGTCGGAATGAGAGGATTCGAACCTCCGACCCCTTCGTCCCGAACGAAGTGCGCTACCAGGCTGCGCTACATTCCGATTTTGTCCTGAAACGTCAGGACTGACGCTCCAGCAACTGAGCTGCCAATTGTATCAAACACTGCCTGTGCGCATTGTCCGGCAATTGCTCGGCGGCGGTGATGGCGCGGCGGGCTTCGCTTGCTGCGGTTTGACGGGCCACCTCGAGCGCGCCAGTGGCCTGGACGATGGCCACGACCTGGTCAATCAGTTCGAGCTTGCCGCTTTCAATGGCGCTTTGGATGAGTTCGCGTTCGCTGGCACTGCCCCGTTGCATGGCTGCAATCAGGGGCAGGGTGGTCTTGCCTTCGCGCAAATCGTCACCGAGGTTTTTGCCCATCACGGCCGCGTCGCCGGTGTAGTCCAGCACATCGTCGATGATTTGAAAGGCGGTGCCAAGGGCTTGCCCGTAAGTGGCACAGGCTGCTTCCATGTCGGGGCTGGCGTTGGCCAAAATGGCGCCTACGCGTGCGCTGGCTTCGAACAGTTTTGCGGTTTTGGAGCGGATCACATGCAGGTAGCCGGCCTCATCCAACGCTGCGTTATGCATGTTCATCAACTGCATGACTTCGCCTTCCGCGATGACATTGGTGGCTTCTGCGAGTACTTCCATGATGCGCATGTTTTGCGCATCCACCATCATTTGAAAGCAGCGTGAATACAAAAAATCACCCACCAGCACACTGGCCGGATTGCCAAAGGTTTCGTTGGCGGTAGGGTTGCCGCGCCGCATGGACGAGTCGTCCACCACGTCGTCATGGAGCAGGGTCGATGTGTGGATGAACTCCACCACCGCCGCCAGGTTAAAACGCTGGGCACCTGTGTAACCAAGGGCGCCGCATATCAACAGCAGCAGTGCCGGGCGCAGTCGCTTGCCGCCGGCAGAAATGATGTACCTGGAAACTTGCCCCACCAAGGGTACACCGGAGTCCAGGCGCTGCGTGACGACCAGGTCGACCTCGTGCATGTCCTGCGCGATGATCGCCATAAAGCTGGGTTTTTGAGATTGAGTAGCTTGCAAGACTGTGACCCGATTAGTTGTGCGAATTATAGAAAGTCCGCAAGACCTGATTTGCCCCGATTTTGTCTTGAGCGCCTTTGACTGGACAGTCGCACAGACTTGTGCGATAATTCCGGGCTCTGCGAAAATTCGTTCGGAGAGCATTATTAAGAGGTTATTATGTACGCGGTCATAAAAACTGGTGGCAAACAATACAAAGTTGCAACCGGCGAAAAAATTAAAGTAGAACAGATTGCTGCGGATGTAGGCCAAGAGATTGTGATCGACCAGGTTCTGGCAGTCGGCAGCGGCGCAGAGTTGAAGGTTGGTACACCCTTGGTGTCCGGTGCAGCCGTCAGTGTCACAGTTTTAGCACATGGCAAACACGACAAGGTCAGCATTTTCAAAATGCGCCGTCGTAAACACTACCAAAAACGTCAAGGTCATCGTCAGCAGTTCACTGAGCTTCTGATTGGTGCGATTTCTGCATAAGGAGCAAGAGTCATGGCACACAAAAAAGGCGGCGGCTCGACGCGAAACGGGCGTGATTCCAAGCCCAAAATGCTCGGTGTGAAGATGTACGGTGGTCAGTTGGTTGCTCCTGGTGCGATCATCGTGCGCCAGCGCGGCACGCAATTCCACCCCGGTGCCAATGTCGGCATTGGCAAAGACCACACGCTGTTTGCATTGACAGAAGGTCATGTGTCGTTCGCCATCAAGGGCGCATTGAACCGGCACACCGTGAGCGTGACAGCCGCAGCTTGAGGGCTGACCTTGTCCCCACGCAAGACCCTGCGCACGGCGCGGGGTTTTTTATTTCTGAAACCTTGCGGGACAGACCGCAGTTACGCGAAGCGAACTAGCGCTGTCCCCAACCGATCAAACACATGAAATTCGTTGACGAAGCCTACATTGACGTCTCCGCTGGAGATGGTGGCGCTGGCTGCGTCTCGTTTCGGCATGAAAAATACAAGGAGTTTGGCGGTCCCAACGGTGGCGACGGTGGCCGTGGCGGCCATGTGTTTGCGGTGGCCGACCCCAACCTCAACACCCTGGTCGATTACCGCTTCTCGCGCCGGCACGATGCCCAGCGCGGTCAGCATGGCATGGGTTCGGACATGTTCGGTGCCGCCGGGGATGACATCACGCTCAAAATGCCCGTGGGGACCATCATTTCTGATGCGGAAACGGGCGAGCTGCTGTTTGAACTGCTCAAGCCCGGTGAGGTGATCACCCTTGCCAAGGGTGGCGATGGCGGCTTTGGCAATATGCGCTACAAGAGCGCCATCAACCGCGCACCACGGCAAAAAACGCCGGGTTGGCCAGGTGAAAAGCGCAACCTCAAGCTCGAACTCAAGGTGTTGGCCGACGTGGGCCTGCTGGGCATGCCCAATGCGGGCAAATCAACCTTGATCACGGCCATATCGAACGCCCGTCCGCGCATTGCCGACTACCCCTTTACCACCCTGCACCCTAATTTGGGGGTGGTTCGGGTCGGGCCTGAGCAGAGCTTTGTCGTGGCCGACCTGCCCGGCTTGATCGAAGGCGCTTCTGAAGGTGCCGGCCTGGGGCACTTGTTTTTGCGCCATTTGCAGCGCACCCGCTTGCTGCTGCATGTGGTCGACATGGCGCCGTTTGACGATGGCATTGATACCGTGGCGCAGGCCAAAGCCATTGTCAACGAGCTCAAAAAATACGATACCGCGCTGTACAAGAAACCGCGCTGGCTGGTGCTTAACAAGCTCGACATGGTGCCGCTGGAAGAGCGCGAAGCCCTGGTCAAGGATTTTGTCAAACGCTTCAAGTTCAAGGGGCCGGTGTTTGAGATCTCGGCGCTGACGCGCGAGGGCTGCGAGTTGTTGATCAAGGCGGTGTACAAGCACATCAGTGCCCAGCAAAAAATCGAACTGGAACCGGAGGTCATCGACCCGCGTTTTGCAGTGCCTGTCGGGCCTGATCCATCGCCCTCAAACGCCTGACGTAAATTACCTGCCCCAGAGGCTTAAATGGCTCAAGAACAAGTTAATTCAGCATTGCGCGAGGCCCGTCGCGTGGTGCTCAAGGTGGGCTCCAGCCTGGTGACCAATGACGGCCGCGGTCTGGATGAGGCAGCCATTGGCGAATGGTGTCGGCAAATGGCGGTGCTGGTGCACCAGGGGCGCGAGCTCATCATGGTCTCCAGTGGCGCCATTGCCGAAGGCATGAAGCGTCTGGGTTGGGTCAAGCGTCCGCATGAGATCCATGAGTTGCAGGCGGCGGCGGCCGTGGGGCAAATGGGCCTGGCGCACATGTACGAGACCAAACTGCGTGAAAACGACCTGGGTAGCGCCCAGGTGCTGTTGACGCACGCCGACCTGGCGGACCGCGAGCGCTACCTCAATGCGCGCTCGACGCTGCTGACTTTGCTCAAGCTCGGCGTGGTACCGGTCATCAATGAAAACGACACGGTGGTCAATGACGAGATCAAGTTTGGCGACAACGACACCCTGGCTGCCCTGGTCGCCAATCTGGTGGAAGCCGACGCGCTGGTCATCCTGACGGATCAAAAAGGCCTGTTCACGGCCGATCCGCGCAAGGACGCCCATGCCGAGTTTGTGCATGTGGCACAGGCCGGCGATCCTGCGCTGGAAGCCATGGCCGGGGGTGCGGGTTCCAGTCTGGGGCGTGGCGGCATGATCACCAAAATACTGGCCGCCAAGCGGGCCGCCGGCTCAGGCGCATCGACCGTGATTGCCTGGGGGCGCGAGCCTGATGCCTTGCTGCGGCTTTGTAAGGGCGAAGCCATTGGTTCGCTGCTGGTGGCGCCGACTCAAAAAACGCAAGCGCGCAAACAGTGGATTGCCGACCATCTGCAATTACGGGGTTCGGTCACGGTAGATGCCGGTGCTGTGACCAAACTGCTGGGCGACGGCTCCAGTTTGTTGCCCATCGGCATGACGGCTGTCGAGGGCGATTTCTCGCGGGGCGATGTGATTGCCATCCGCGACCCGCAAGGGCTTGAAATTGCGCGTGGGCTGGCCAATTACGCCAGTACCGAGGCGCGTCTGATTTGCCGCAAACCCTCCAGCGCCTTTGAAGCCTTGCTGGGCTATGTGGCAGAACCGGAAATGGTGCACCGCGACAACCTGGTGCTCAAGCGCTGACGCCGTGATGGCGAATGCCAGCCTGCCCTTTATTTGCTTTTGAGATTTCTGAGGATCTGTGCCGCTGAGCCGGCCGTGGCATTGCCTTCACAAACCCCTTGTTGCGCCAGTGCCAAGGCGTGTTTGGACGGCTGTTTGCCGTTGAGCCTGCGCCACTCGGGTTCCTTCACCAGTGTCCAGACACCCTGGGCATTGGCTCGGGCATAACTTTTGACTTCACCGGTCGCGCAGCGAATGCCCTCAAAAAACGCATTCACGGAACCGCTGGGACTGACGGCCACCATCACATAGCGCACGATGCCGTCTGGCGTGACAGCCAATGTGGCCGGATCAACGCCAAACTTCATGCTCACATACGGCGGCATATCAACGCTGACCAGTTGCCTGGGGTTAAACGGGGGCGGCGCAGGTGCCTCGGTTTCTTGCCAGTCCGGATTGTCGGCCGGGACTTGCGCCTGCGCAGCCAGTGCGCAGCAAGCCAGACTCAGGAGTAAGCACTTTTGCAAGGCACTGGGCCGGCGGCGCAGAGATAGTGATTCAGGCATGTGGTTGTCCAGACGGGGGATCAGATTCAAAGGTGGCGCCCGGTGGTATTCCAAAGCGGGCATAGGGCAGGTTGGCGCAGGACTGATCCAGTTCAAGCGGGCGAATGCCCTGACGCAAAAAGCGGTTGCGGTGTTCATTGCGCGGCAAATAGCGCGACAGTTCGGTGAGCGCCGTCACGTAGACCTCGCGTTTGAATTCGACCACCGCATCCAGCGGCACCCAGTAGTCGTTCCAGCGCCAGGCGTCGAACTCTGGATGGCTGGTGGCGCGCAAATTCAAATCCCAGTCATGACCGACGAGCTGCAACAAGAACCAGATTTGTTTCTGGCCTTTGTAAAAACCGCGCGAATCGCGGCGAATAAAACGGTCTGGCACCTCATAGCGCAACCAGTCACGGGTGCGGGCCACAATGCGAACATGTTCGCGCTGCAGCCCAACTTCTTCATGCAGCTCCCGTATCATGGCTTGTTCAGGGGTTTCACCCCGGTCAATGCCACCTTGCGGAAACTGCCAGGAGTGCGTCCGAATGCGCTTACCCCAAAACACCTGATTTTTCTGGTTGAGCAGGACGATGCCGACGTTGGGCCTAAAGCCGTCCCGGTCAAGCATAATCAAACCCCAAATTTTAAATTGTCTTGATTATGCACAGCGCGGACACTGCAGCAAAAGACATAACCCTGACATATTTCTGGATATCCCATGAGAGCCTCCCAATTTTTTATTTCCACCCTCAAAGAAGCCCCGGCGGATGCCGAAATTGCCAGCCACAAGCTCATGATGCGTGCCGGCATGATCAAAAAAATTGGTGCTGGCATTTACACCCTGATGCCGATGGGCCTGCGTGTGGTGCGCAAGGTGGAGGCCATCGTGCGCGAAGAAATGAACCGTGCCGGCGCCGTCGAGCTGGCCATGCCCCTGGTGCAACCTGCCGAGTTGTGGGCCGAGACCGGGCGGTTTGAAAACATGGGCCCCGAGCTGTTGCGCATCAAGGACCGCCACGCGCACGACTTTGTGATTCAACCCACCAGCGAAGAGGTGGTGACCGACATCGTGCGCCAGGAAATCCGCAGCTACAAACAGTTGCCGAAGAACTTTTACCAGATTCAGACCAAGTTTCGCGACGAGCGGCGCCCACGCTTTGGCCTGATGCGCGGGCGTGAATTCATCATGAAAGACGCCTACAGTTTTGACCGGGATCAGACCACGGCCAAGGCCAGTTACCAGGTCATGGCCCGGGCCTACCGGCGCATTTTTGATCGCTTTGGCCTGACCTACCGCGCGGTGGCGGCCGACAGCGGCGCCATTGGCGGGGATTTGAGCGAAGAGTTCCAGGTGATTGCCGCCACCGGCGAAGATGCCATTGTGTATTGCCCGGGCAGCGACTACGCCGCCAACCTGGAAAAAGCCGAGGCACTGGCACCCGCGGGCCCGCGCCCTGCAGCCACCCAAGCCATGACCAAAACCGCCACGCCGGGCAAAAGCACCTGTGCAGCGGTAGCCGAATTGCTTGGCCTGCCCCTGAAAAATACCGTCAAGTCCCTGGTGCTGGCCACCGACGCGCTCAACGAGCAGGGTGAAGTGGTGAAAACCCAGGTCTGGTTACTGCTGCTGCGCGGGGATCACGACATGAACGAAGTCAAGGTCGGCAAGTTGCCGGGCCTCGGTGCATTCCGTTTTGCCACGCTCGGCGAAATCGAAGATCATTTTGCTTGTTTGCCCGGCTATTTGGGGCCCATCGGTCTGAAAAAGCCGGTGCAGTTGGTGGTGGACCGCGACGTGGCGGTGATGAGCGACTGGGTCTGTGGTGCCAATGAACCCGGCTTTCACCTCACCGGGGTCAACTGGGGCCGTGACCTGCCCGAGCCGGTGCGGGTGGCCGACTTGCGCAACGTGGTGGCGGGAGATGCCTCTCCCGACGGCCAAGGCGTGCTGGCAATCGAACGGGGCATCGAGGTGGGCCATGTGTTTTACTTGGGCACCAAATACAGCCAGGCCATGAACGCGACCTTTCTCGACCAGAATGGCAAGCCCCAGTTCATGGAAATGGGTTGCTACGGCATCGGCATCACGCGCCTGCCTGCCGCTGCCATTGAGCAGAACCATGACGAGCGCGGCATCATCTGGCCCGATGCATTGGCGCCGTTCACCGTGGTGCTGTGCCCGATCAACGCGGAGCGTTCGCCGGAGGTCAAGGCCACTTCTGAGGCGCTGTATGCCGAGTTGCTGGCTGCCGGAGTCGATGTCATGCTGGACGACCGCGGCGAGCGCCCGGGCGCCATGTTTGCCGACTGGGAGTTGATTGGTGTGCCGCACCGCGTCAACATTGGCGACCGTGCCTTGAAAGAAGGCCATGTGGAATACCAGCACCGCCGCGATGTTGCCGCCAGTGCCGTGCCTGTGGCTGACATCGTGGCCCGCTTGCTGGCCAAGCTGAAGGCCTGACAGCTGGGTGATTGTTGAATTGCGTTTGTCTCACGAGCTGGCAATGAAGATCAACCGACGCGAACTTCTGGGGAATGCGTT
>Ga0172381_10003277_pt1 | contig 17260 bp, 14 predicted proteins | sample Leawel6488metaG_FD_119754 | JGI IMG/M metagenome (GOLD analysis project Ga0172381, IMG submission 119754) | Leachate microbial communities from a municipal landfill in Southern Ontario, Canada - Leachate well 64-88 metaG | ecosystem: Engineered > Solid waste > Landfill > Unclassified | place... | reverse complement strand
TTTTCTAACACAAAGTGTTGGAAACGTTAAATTGATATCTACTAATTTCACGAGTATCTTTTCGCAAAAACCAACAATAACAAATATTTTACCCATTGAACTTACCAAGTCGGAATCAAAATCCTCAACTCTTTTTGAACCGCTTCCTCAAGAACTGCTTCCCCCACTACTTCGTCATTATCTGGAAATGACAATTTACCAACATCTTCTTGAGAGTTATACATCCGAACAAGGCGCAAGGATGGTAGCTATGCAAAATGCAACAGATAATGCCTTGGAGATTGTTGAAGACCTGCAACTTGAGTATAATAAAGGACGTCAAGAAAAAATCACAAACGAAATTTTAGATATTGGAAGCGCAGCATTCACTTATGCATATGAGTAAAAAAGAAACAGGCGAAGGAATTGTAATTAGGGTATCAGGACCAATTGTAGACGTGCGTTTTGCGGAAAATCCCCCTTCTATCCACGAAGCACTGGAAATAAATCTAAAAGGAAACAATAAACTGGTGCTTGAAGTAGCTTTTGCAATAGGAGATAACGAAGTCAAAACTTTAGCTTTAGGTCCAACTGACGGTTTATGCAGAGGCATGAAAGTAAAACACACGAATTCGCCTATCAAAGTCCCCGTCGGAATTCCAACTCTCGGAAGGATATTTAATGTCTTAGGAGATGCTGTTGACGGTAAACCATTCAATACGAAACTCAAAGGTTTAGCTTATGAGCCAATCCACCGGGCAGCACCACCTCTAACTGAACAGGTAACAAAACCGCACATGTTGGAAACAGGGTTAAAGGTTATTGATCTTATTGCGCCATTTACTAAAGGAGGAAAAATTGCAGTATTCGGGGGAGCCGGAGTCGGAAAAACAGTTATTGTCAAAGAGCTAATTCGAAATATCGCCACAGAGCATCAGGGACACTCTGTATTTGCAGGAGTCGGAGAAAGAACCAGGGAAGGAAATGATTTGTGGCTGGAAATGAAAGAAGCAAGAGTCATGGACAAAACAGTCATGGTATTCGGTCAAATGAACGAACCTCCGGCGAACAGAATGAGAGTAGCCTTAACAGCTTTGACAATGGCAGAATACTTTAGAGACAAAAAAAGAGAAGATGTATTACTTTTTATAGATAATATTTTCAGATTTGCTCAGGCAGGCAGTGAGGTGTCTGCGCTTCTCGGAAGAATGCCTTCCGCTGTCGGATATCAACCAACTCTAGCATCCGAAATGGGAGAACTTCAGGAGAGAATTACATCAACGAAAAAAGGATCAATCACATCAGTTCAAGCCGTCTACGTCCCTGCAGACGATTACACAGATCCAGCTCCAGTCACGATTTTTGCCCATCTTGACGCCACAATCAATTTGGAGCGCTCTATTGCAGAACAAGGTATTTATCCGGCAGTAGATCCCCTTGCGTCAACATCAAGAATCTTGGATCCAAACGTGGTAGGCGAAGAACATTATAACGTTACCCGGGGAGTACAAAAAGTCCTGCAGAGATACAAAGATCTTCAAGATATCATCGCTATCCTTGGAATTGACGAATTATCCAATGAAGACAAGCTTACTGTTGCGAGAGCAAGAAAAATACAGAAATTCTTAAGTCAACCGATGTTTGTCGGAGAAATATTTACAGGACAACCAGGAAGGTATGTAAAAATAAAAGAAACCGTAAGAGGATTTAAGGAGATTTTGGAAGGAAAACATGATTCTCTCCCTGAATCCGCATTCTACATGGTCGGAACTATTGATGAAGCAGTCAAAAAAGGAACAGAAACAACCCAGAAATGAACCTTACTCTTGAAATCATTACGCCGGAAAAGGTCGTCTACAAAGACGAAGTTCAGATAATAATAGTTCCAACAGTAAGTGGAGAGATATCAATCCTTCCGAATCATATAAATCTCCTAACTCAAATTAGTCCAGGAGAACTAATAGTTAAAAAAGTTCATTCCACACAACATCTTGCTATAACAGGTGGTTTTTTGGAAATTCAAGACAATAAAGTCAGCATTCTTGCTGAACATGCAATTAAGGCGCAGGATATACAAGTAGCGCAAGCAATGGAGGCAAAGAAGCGTGCGGAAAAAGCGATGGCTGAAAAATCAACCGTCAATGAACTCAAAGTAGCGCAGGCAGAAATGATAAAAGCAATTCTCGAATTGAAAATTGCCACAAAACACAAAAAAAGACCAATTTAAGAAAAACCTACACCTCAATAAACGTATTTAGAATATTTAATCTTTGTTTAATATCCTGAAGAGCACCATCGGACAACCTCTCTACTCTTGCGTAAAAATTGAGCATCTGCGTCATAGTAAAGGCAACTCGAACATTAAGTCCTTCTTTTTCAAGCCTTTCTCTTCCACCCTGCTCTCTATCCATAGCTAATACAACATCCTTTACATTAAGTCCCGCAGGTACAAGTATATTTACCCCTTCCTCTATTGAAGCGCCACTTGTTATCAAGTCATCAAATATCACAACTGTTTTCCCTTTATCCGATTCTTGAAATCCGTCTATCTTTGCTCCAGTCCCATGAGTTTTTGAATCTGTTCTAGGCGTTATCATACCCACACCTAACCTGTCTGAAATCGAGGAAACAATGGGCGTTATAGACGTTGGAATGTCTGCTATTAAATCAAATTTGAGGGGACTCACCAACTTTTCGTAAACATCAACAGCTGTTTTTTTAACTTCAGGATATTTTCTTATAATTCTCATGTCGATATAGATTGGAGAAAGTGGAGCTTCAGGGTGTTTTTCGTGTAGCTTTAACTTAAAATTTCCAAATTTAATTGCCCGAATCTCAAACAACTGAGAACAAAATTTTTCTTGTTTTTCAGATAATCCCTCCGGGTGAAAATTAAACCCCTCAATTTCCCTCATTTACGTTACCTATCAATTTAATGTTTTGTCTTATGAATGTCAATACAAAGCTTAAATTGCTCTTTGGGGATAAATTTACTACAATAAAGGCATCTTTGTGCCGATGTGGCTCGTTGGTAAGACCTGCCCGCCATCGCTCGCATACGCCCACGTGGCTCAATGGTAGAGCAGCGGTATCGTAAACCGCAGGTTGTCAGTTCAAGTCTGACCGTGGGCTCAGACGTAGGCAGGCGGGGCGGCGCTATAACAATTTTAAATCGCTATGATTAGATCAAGACTCTCACGGAGAACAGAGCAAAAAACAAGAAAAACTTTTATATTGAGCATCTTGGGCATAATAGTTATTGTTTTATTTGCACTTAAATTCGGAATTCCTCTTTTGGTAAATATGAGCTTATTTATTTCAGGATCAAAAAATACTCAAGAGCAATCCAAAATTCAAAATCCTAATTTCATTCCTTCCCCCATATTAAATTCTCTTCCGGAAGCCACATCCAGTGCTGATATCACAATTTCTGGAGTAGCGATGAAAAATCAAACCATTACTTTATATATAAATGACACTTTAGTTGATGAAGTCACCATCAAAGATAACGAAAACTTTTCGTTTGACGAAACTATTTCAGCCGGAGAAAATGTAATTAAAGCAAAAGCAGTTGTAAAAGACAAAGAAAGTGAATTTTCAAATCCAATAACTATAATTCTAAAAAGTGCGCCTCCATCGCTTAATGTTAATTTCCCGGCAAACGAACAGTCTTTTTCAAAAGATCAAAACATTATTGAAGTAAATGGGACAACAGATATAGATGTAAAAGTTACTGTTAATGGTTTCTGGGCAATAGTTGATGATTCAGGCAATTTCTCCTACAGTCTTACTCTTCAAAATGGAGAAAATAAAATTACAATTATAGCAACTGATATGGCTGGAAACGACAACAAAAAGGAAGTAAAAGTAACCTATTCTCCATAATGAACCGAAAAGTTCTAATTTTACTTGGCATATTCGTTTTATCCCGAGTCTTTTTCATCAATCCTTTACCTGTATTTTTTGACTCCTCCGAATATTTAATCAGACTTTCAAATCTAAATTATTTTCAGGCAATAATCTCAGGACATGCACCGCTCCATCCTAGCTATATAATATTATTTTGGCCAATATTTCATATATTTAATCTTCTTAACATAAATCCGTCTTTTGCGGTTATTTTCACACAGACAATTTTTTCATCAATTGCCATATATTGCTTTTATAGACTAGTTGAAATCATTGTTAACAAAAAAACCGCAATAATTGCTGCTACCATTTCCGCGCTGATGCCTATTTATTGGATAGTCAATGTCTCAATTATGACTGAATCAACCTGTGTTAATTTTTTTATTATTTCTGCATATTTTCTAGCTAAATATCTAAAATCAAAACTCCGTTTAACTTATCTAGTCCTTGGATTGGCCTCATTTAGCTTGGCCTTGCTTACCAATCCATTAGTTATATTATGGACACCGCTTTTACTATCAATTGTGTACTGCCTAAGAAAAGATAAATTTCTTACAATGTTTTTATCAATAATCTTGGCTGTTTTTTTCGCTATTCTAATCAATAGCTTCTTTATTTCTTCTGCTCTTAAGATCTCTTTGCTAAATGGAGTATCTCAATATCTTTTTGGAGTTGACATTAAAATTACTCCAGACGTCTCTTCCCTTTTGTCAATTTTAAGATTTATCAGGAACGCATTTATGCAAATTTTGCAGAACAGCACGTCGATCATACTTATTCTAAGCTTTATTTCATTTATAAGGATATTTAAGAAAAATAAGAAATTATTTGTTATTGCTGTTTTATGGATTTTACCAATTATCATTACCAGTCAATGGTATGATCCGCTTCTTTTTGGACGACATGGATTAATTGCAGGATTTGGTTTTGCGTTTCTAACAGCAATATTTTTGGAAAAAAGAAGAACACTTTTTTTCGCAATAATCGGATACATGCTCGTCATTTCTTTACCTGCGTTATTCTTACTAAGACAACCGATACCATATCTTCAAGTTCAAGAATTTGTCAAAACACTTCCTCAAGGACTATTAATTGAGAGCCATTTCGCCCGTCCCCAAATTGAAAGAAATTATTCCGGTGAAATCATATTTATTAATGAACCAGGATGGAGTAAGGAAAATTTAAAAAAAACAATTGACACATACTTAATTAAGGCAAAACCAATATTTATAACATCCCAAGCATTATCCGATCCTTATGGAATATATTCAGGACCTTTTCTTTATCCGCTATCACTTTCTTATGCAAAAGATCCAGAGCTAGGAGATACCATGATTTCATATTTAATGAAAAAATATCAAATTATTGATGAAAAAGCGGGACTCACAATCTATAAGATAATCTCAAAAGAGAAATCAAAATATCCGAATATTCCAAAACTAAACAACAACGAACATAGAATAGATTACTTTGATCCGGTAATTCAATTGTGGTTTTTAATAGACAAGGCCAAAATTATCCAAAGCCACAGCATGATAAAGGGATAAAAGAGACTATTGATAAACATACTGCTAACAAATACTCCCAAAACAGAAGCAGAAGCTAAGATAGAAGTGATTTTAATTAATCTGAACCAGAGAAAAAGATACAAAATGAATCCTACAATTCCCGTAGTCGCCAAAACGAACAGGAAGCTATTATCAGGCGACGCATCAGCATGACTTATTATATTTGACTCATTTCTAAATCCATGCCTAAATTGAGCATATCTATAACTGTTAAATCCCACTCCAATTAAAGAATTTTCGCTTATTATTGAAACTGCGTTTTTTGCGGTTTCAAGGCGTGCTTGGGATGAAACAACTCTAAATAAATTAATATTTTCAATATTGAAATATCTTGATGAAATAGCCAATGTAACAAATGTAATCAGTAGTAGTAAGAGTATCCAAATCTTCTTTTTTTGAAGTACAAATAGCGCTCCTGAACTTACAATAAGCATAATCAGAGCGCTCCGCGAAAAGGTTAAGAACACTGCTCCTAAGGTTAAAAACGCTAGCAATCCAATCATAAGACTTTTCTTTTTCAAAAAAATGTCTGCTAAAAACAAGAAAAATAAAACGAAAAAGGCCCCTGCAAAATTAGGATCCAAAAAAACAGAAAACATTCTATACATATGCTCATCCCAACCTAAATAAAATAAGTTTCTAAGATTAGAATAGAAAAAGTATTGTATATATCCTAAAACAACTACTGCAGATCCAAAAATAATTAATAATTTTGAAGTTAATTTTTTATAATTTTTGTCAAAATCTAAAACCACAAAAAATATACCCGCATAAACAACCCATCTGATCAAATACATTAAAGAGATGAAAAATTGATTAATATTTAAATTAGAATGATTAATTAGCAAAGAAAAAAATCCAAATCCTGCAAAAAAAAGAACAGGAATATAGATATATTTCTGTTTAATTCTCTCCCTCTTCATAAATTTAGATATCAGCCATAAGAAAACAACAAGCCCAACTCCAATATCCAAAGGTTTTATAAAAATACCATTGCCAAAATCCAGACGGATAATTTCTCCGAAAGTAAAGAGAAATAAAATAACAATAAATAATTTTTTAATCATTTTTCAAAAGATAATATGCTGTCATTAGCCAAAGCAGCATTGCTCCAAAAAAAACATGAGATTGAATGATTGCAGGATAAATCATAAAGTTTTTTAAATTTATGCAGGTTAATAAATAGCTTATTCCTAAGAATAAGTAATTGTTTATTCCCAGTTTTTTGTCTCGAATATAGAAAAATACAATTAGAAATGGCAATATTAACCAGACAAAATGATGTTGCCAAGCATATCCATTAACAAGCACATTCAAAACAATTAACATTCCGAATTCAAGAGTTTTTCTTGAAAAATCTCTTTTTTTATTTTTCAAGATTATCCAGAAGGAAGATCCTGCGAGAAATATTGAAATTACTATTCTAAATGAATTCCTTAAGCTAACATCATCAAATGACCTCATTATAAAACCCGACAATGCCTGATTATAATAATCAACAGGAGCAGAGCCAAGAATAGGAAGTAAGTGTTGCCAATAATAATTATTTATCTCCGGCTTAATAATTAAATACGATATGCAACCAAGACTTATAAATGTAAATATTGCATATAAGAAAATTCTAAATTTTCTAATTAACAAAAAGTAAAAAAGAAGTAAAATAGGAAATAACTTCAGCATAATTGAAAAACCCAAACATATTCCCGAATAAGAATCCTTACCTTTTATATAAAAGTAGAAAGCGAAGACAACGAACAACAACACTAAAAGATTTAGTTGACCCATCCCTAAAGTAAATTTCGTAGGAAAATAGATAAAGGCAAGACTTGAAATAATCATGGCTGTTGCAGACAAAAGCCGGACATTAAACAATTTAAAACATAAATATAGTGAGAAGAGGAGACAAAATATAGATAAAATTACCCAAATTTTAGATGCAACTACAATCGGGAAAAAGGAAAACCAAGAGAACAAGATTGTAACAAGGGGAGGATAATTAAGAATGTTATTTTCCATAGATGCAGCATAATATGCATTAAAATCGGGATAAGCACCCAGAAACAACACTCTAAGCATTATTAATAATGCGATAACAAACAGTATTTTTGAAGCAATTTTCATTAAATAACTTGGATTTCAGGTAATGGAAAAATGAAATGACCTCCTGAATCAAGATAGCCTTTTTCTCTTTGCAAAAATTCTTCTTTGAAAAACCACGGCAAAACCAGCATGTAATCCGGCCTTTGTTTTCTTCCTTCAGCTTCTGAAATTATCGGAATATTTAAGGAAGATATTCTCTTCCCCCACTTTTCAGGATTACGCTCAACCGCAGCTTTAATAAGCTTATTGTTCAAATTATAATATTGAAGTAAAGTATTTCCCCTCGTTGAAGCTCCATACACATAAACATTTTTCCCATCTTTTGCTAGCTTATTCACCAAATTAAAAAGATTTCTGCTATTTTTCTTAATCCTTTCTGCAAAATCCGTATACGTCTTTAATTTATTTAACTTTAGTTTTTTTTCGTACTTTCTGCATTCAAGGACAGATTTTTCAATTGGCCTTGCATTTTTATGTGAGATATAAGTTATAAAACTTCCTCCATTTATTGATGTTTTTTCTATGTCAAATATTTCTAAATCATGTCTTCCCATTAAATTCTCTAAAGACAAAAGAGAATAATATTCCAAATGCTCATGGACAACATTGTCAAAGGCATTATTTTCCAACATTCCCACCAAATAATTTTGCGAAATGACAAATATTCCATTCTTATTCAATATTTTTTTAACATCGGTTACAAATTTATTCGGATCATCCATATCATAAAAACAGGAAATAGCTGAAACAACATCTACCTTAGTATCTTTCAATACTGCTTTGTACGATTCGTAATTAAAAAAATCATTTATTACAATTTCTGCATGCTTGAGACATTCTTCGGAAAATTTCCTTATTGGCTCAACTGCGATCCTGAAGACATTTTCTTTATAAAAACTCAACAAAGTTCCGTCATTTGCACCAATATCTAACGCCTTAATGTCTTGTTTTGATTTAATTTTTTCAATCGAAGAATTAACTATTCTTTTCAATTCGTTTCTCATTGTAAAATTTATTCCTGATCTGTATCCATATCTTTTGGTATATAAAAATTTTTGAGGAACAGTATTTTTTAGCTGAAGCAAATCACATTTTTCACATAACACCAAATCCAAAGGAAATCTTTTTGGTTTTTCATCATTTTTTAAGAAATCAGACAAATATTGCTCACCTAAAGAAAGTATCTCAACTAATTTTTGAGAGCCGCAAGAACGACATTTTTTAATTTCAGTATGCTTATTCATTTTTTAACCACAATTTACTTCTAACCAAAAAAGAGTGAAAGGACATGGTTATTGCAAAAATCAATCCCTGCATTCCATCCATAAATCCCCTTTTGAAAAGATAGTTATTTATAAATTTCCCCAAAGGATAAAAAAGAATTGACCAGAAAGAAACTTTGATATTTTTATTCTTCAATTCTTCCGCCCTAATATCGGTATAAAAATTAATTTCCCGAAGAAACTCTTCCAGTGTTCGGTGAGGATAATGAAGTATGGGATTTACCAATATCCCGACAGGTTTTTTCATTATCCACTTCTCATGAACTGTTCCCTTCCATTTTCCGAAACCTTTTCTTCCAAGTCTTAACAATTTTATATTTCCTGATTCACCATGCTCTAATTTTTTCCCCCAAATGAGATCTACTCTTTTTAGGTAAAACCCGTTATAGTCTCTAAGATTTTCATCTTTTAGCCCGATTGCATTTGATATCTCATACGCCAAGGCATCAGAAATTACCTCGTCGCTGTCTACAAAGAGTACCCAATCGTGTTTCGCTTTGAGAATGCCAAAATTACGCTGAGCTGAAAAGTCACCGCTCAAATCACGCTCATATATTACTGCATTATACTTTTTAGCAAGCTCAACGGTTCTATCCGACGACTTATCATCTATAAGAATCCTTTCATCACACCATTTTACTGATTCCATGCATTTTTCTATATTCCGCTCTTCGTTTTTTGTTAATATTATTGCGCTAATCATATTCTTTATTTTAAATTTTATTCTATATTATACTCTCTCTTTACCTCTATAAAAACATCCTGTTTTCTTATTTTTTTTGAACTTAAAACTTATTAATAATTTTCTGATACTTTTCAGGTATTGCTAAAATATTTTGAAAAGCAAAAATTTCATGAGTACTTGGACGATATGGACCCAGCCTATATAATCCTCTTGGCATTATCCTGTAGAATATGTGTTTAGGCAAAATGCTTATGAAATCCTTAAATAACGTTCTGCTATAAATATTCATTTCGTTAAATTCAAATTGAATAAAAGATATCTTATTATTTTTAAGCATTTTTTTTGCACCTAGCAATACCGAGATTTCTGCTCCCTCTACATCAATTTTTAAGAAATCTATTTCATTGATTTTTTCTTTCTTCGCAAAATTATCTAAGGTATTCATTTTGAATGTATACGCTTGAGCTTTTTGCTGATGCAGATTTTCAACAACCTCTTTCAGTGTTGATGCCAACGTAGAAGTTGGCTGCGTATTTTTCAGTTTCGCATCATCAGCAAAATCCCACAAATCTCTTTTCCCAACATAATTACCAAATCCCTGATTGTAGGCAAAAATTTTATTCTTTTTAGCAGAAGCCAGGAGAGTTTTAAATGTTTCAGGGTGAGGTTCTATTGCATAAATTTTGGCCTTAGGAAAAAAGATGCGCAATTCCTCTGCATATCCCCCTGTATTTGCACCCACATCAACAATTGTTTTAATTGGAATATTTTCACTTATTTTTTTTAATAAATAACTTTCTCCCGTAATTTGCGGTCCCTCTGAATTCAGCACGCCTATTCCTCTTAAAGCAATTCTATGCACGTGATAATTAAACCTATGAAAAAAATTTCTGCAAAATATAAAACGGTAAAAATATAACAATTTTTCTATCATAAATCTTATTTAGAATTTATCTGTTCCATTAAAATTCCCCTGCGATTTTCCCCAATTAGAAACTGAAGCTTTTCTGGTTTTTGCGATGGTTCATTGCCCAACCACCACATCAAATACCCATAATTCATCGTAAAACTTGCAAATTGACTACCCGGTCCTTTTCCAACTAAATTATATTTTTTCCCGTCAGCTATTTTTATTATGATCTTTGCCACAGAAACTTTTTCGGAAAATGTCGGACCATAACCTTTTCCTGTCAGATAATTTCGGTCTAAAAGAAAATAACTATTTAAAGATACCGTAAAAATTATTATCATTAACCCCAATATGCGCGTCTTTCTTTGAAACAATAAACAATCAAAACCAATAGCAAGCATAAATATTATTGGCACAAAGAACAATGGAAAATAGGCAGCCGATGCAGTACCTGTTCCGATATAACCTGCTGCAGAAACAATCAAAATAAGATATATGATGATATGTGAAATACTATTTTTCTTCTTTTTGAAATTTATATACACGAAATAAGTTGTAACAAAAAAACTCCCCAAAAGCAGAATTACTGCAAAAGATAAATTAGGTAAAAAAACCAATTGCTGTAATTGTTCAAGTGTAAATGAAATAAAAGGAGCAGGAGTTGGAAATTGTTGATTACCATGAATGCTTGGAAAACCGAAAATTCTGGCAATATGATATCCAATCCATAATAAAAATTTAAACGTTTGAGGAAATCCATGCGTTATATCATAAAGAAACATTGGAATCATAGGAATGATTATTCCAAGAAACGACCAAACGACAATTTTAATATTAACCAATTTTTTTATCCAATTTGTTTTCTTAAAAACTCCATAGACCAACAACGCTACAAAAACAAACCACAGAAGTGCTGTTTGTATTTCAAAATTATAAAGAATTGTCAAAAAGAAGAGTACGAGCGGAAAAAAATAGATACGACCATTCAGCCATTTATAAATAGCGTAAATGAATAATAACGTAAATAAAGGAATTAAATTTGTATGATATGGCATACGATTATTGAGAATTATTAGAGGTGATGTTGCATATAAAAGAGAAGCAATTATCCCAATTTTTCTGGAAAACATTTCCAGCCCTATTTTATAGATCAACAAAACCATTAAAGCCCCTATTGCAATATTGAAATATGCAGGGGCTAAGGGGTTAAAATTAAAGATCCAAAATAATGCTGCAAGAATGTAAGTCCAGAATGCACCTTGATGCAGCCATGGATGGCTTGAAGCAATACCTACGAGAGGAATTTGACCATTTAAAAGCATGTCTCTCGCAGAAAGATAATACCAACCCTGATCTCCTATAAAAGTCATTAATTCTCCTATCTTGAATGAATTTAGAAACACAGAAGCGACAAGTATCAAGCCGAGTATTAATTGATATTTTCCGAGACTAGAAAAAATATTGACAATTAAGGCAAATAAATTCCCATAATGTTTTTTGAAAAAAAGATAACGGCTCTTGGCAAATATTTTCCCTGCATCTTTGCTTTTCCTGGTACTCGCTTCCCATATATGCGATACTTTCGCATCAGGAATAATATAATTTTTATATCCTAATTTCTGAATTCTTTTTGCCAAGTCATATTCTTCAAAATATAAGAAAAATTTCTCATCAAACATTCCCGCTTTTTTAAATAAATCTCTAGAAATCATAAATGCTGTACCTGGTACAACATCAAATTCTTCCGCTTCTTTTCTTGCCCAATCTTTATGAAAGAATTTCTTTGATACCGGATTATTTGGAAATAATTTATTAACAAAAGAGCTAGTTACTATAGCGCTTAATAAATTGTACTTATCACTTCCCTGCTTGGGATATATTTTCCCGGAAAGATCATAAAGTAAAGGAGCAACCATTCCGGATTTCAATTCTTTTTTCATAAAATTAAAAAGCGTATCTATTGCTTTATTTTTTACAGTAGTATCTGGATTTAGGAAAAAAAAATATTCTCCTGATGCATGTTTAACTCCCAAATTATTTCCTGCACCAAAACCAACATTCCCCGGACTCTTTACGTATTTAATTTTAGGAAATGTTCTTTTTAATTTAGATTCAAGTTTACTTTCCTGATCATTATCAACGACTATTACCTCAAACTTCACTTTGGGTTTTGATCTGAAAATCGAAGATACACAGGCCATCAATTCTTTCTCTACCTTATAATGAACAATAATAATAGAAACCATAAATTAAACCCCTACATCTTTTTAGCAATCATAAACAATTGCGCGCCGACACCCGACTTAACGAAAAATCCGTCTTTGTAAGCTTTTTTTAAAAATGAATTTTTCATCAACGATATTATGGCTTTTTTGGGAAGAAGCTTAGTTAATTTAGATCCGCCAAAAATTGACCATGTTTCCCTACTGCCCACTCTGAAAGTAGATATTTTAAAAAGCTTGTACCAAAGCAATGTGGATTTCTTAGGGAGATAGTATTTGCAACATAATATTTTTAAATGATTTTTCTTAAAATTATCCTTCCAATCATCTAGAGATCTGTAGTGTAAATGATTTGTCCGCTCATTAAATTTCTTTAGATTTTCGTGAGATTGAACTCTGTTGTTTTTTTCTTCATATTCAAAAATCCATTTTTGCAAATATTCACTTGGTACTGTTATGAAAAATAATCCATCTTTTTTTAATACCCGCGCAACTTCAGACACCGCCTTAAGATCATCTGAAATGTGTTCAAACGTACTATTGCTAACAATTGTATTAAATGAAGCGTCTTCAAATGGCATTTTCTCGGCATTTGCACAAATTACCTTCCCATATCTTTTTTTACCCCTAAACATTTTCAACGTTTTTGCTGTTTTTAAACCATTTTCTTCAATGTCAATTCCAACTTCAATTTGAGGATGATTTTTAAAAAGGAAATTAGTTAACTTACCGTTTCCTATTCCTATTTCTAAAATCGGTGATTTAAATTCACACAGATTCCAAATATTAGCCTCTATACTTCTTTGCAGAACATCCGATGGTATAAACCAATATTTCTTAAGAAAAGCAGTTAAAAAACTCTCTTTTACTTTATATTTTTTAGCTTTTTTTAGAAGATCCATATTCAATAAGCAGTGTTTCCAAATTTTTAATTTGGTTTTTCCATGTCCATTCTTTTTCAACCCACTCTCTTCCGGTTTTTCCCATTTCATCTCTAAGTTGCGGGTTGTTAATAAGTTTTATTAATTTATCCGCAACTGCTAAGGCAGAAAAATCAACAAGATAGCCTGTTTTCCCATCCAACATTGTTTCCCGATAACCTGCAACATTAAATGCAACTACGGGAACTTCACAGGCCAATGATTCAAGGGCAACAAGCCCAAATGTATCAAAATTACTTAACGAAAGAGTAACCAGTGACTCATTATATAATTTTATGATTTCTTTATCAGACAACCGCTTATTAATGTCTTTGGATATCGAAAGGACTTTCAACTCGGGCCTTATTTTTTTAGGTATTAATTTTATTGCTTCAAGAGCATATTCATACCCATTAAGTTTTAGCTTTTGACCGACAAAAAGAATCTGATTTTTCTTAGGAACATGCAAATTTTTAAACTGATCTGTATTTACACCCAGATATGCTATCTTAGGATACATATCAAAAGCCTGAATCATCAATTCTCTCCCAAAATAACTTATAGCCAGTGAATTATCTGAAGCTCTGGCATTTCCCCTGTCAATTTTCTTACGTATATAACGATTGCATGCTTCGTACGCTTTGTTAAAAAAAGAAAGCTTATCCGGAATTCTTAGGCCATATTCGTAAACCATTTTTAACGGTTCCAAGCAAAAATAAACATTCTTCGTTTTTAAAAAACGCAGAATAAATGGCGCCTGGGTAAGCCTATCTGTATGAATAAGCGCAATATCATACCCTCTACCATCAATATCCCGAGCAATTCTCTTGTGGACAGACTTCAACAAAGTAAAATCACCAATATCTCTCACAACACGTTTCAAAAACGGAACGTCAATTATTAACTGCTGATATATATATTTATATTCATTATCAGCCGCGTTTCCGGGATCAAAAATGTCGGAATCCTCATCCAAGGTATAAACATCAACACTATGACCAAGCTCCTTTAAGCCTTTAACATGTTCCAATACTGTTCGTTTTGCGCCACTGAATGTCAGATTATAAAATACTGCTATTTTCATTAATTTAATTTTTCTTAAAAACCTTAAAAACGTAATAGATAATTATAGGAATTTCTACCATTACCGAGATTAAAGCAGAATATCCTGCCCCAACTAATCCAAACATTTTAATAAATGGATAAATTGTGACAGCAAGCCCAACGAAACGCATAAAAGTCATGTTGGTTACGTATTTTTGCTTTTCTACTCCCAAAAATAGCGCTGATGCAGATCCCGATATTGCCCTAAGTACGCCGTATATCACAAGTATTTTCAAAACCGGCACAGCAGATAACCACTTATCTCCTAAAACAATTGAAATAATTTGGCTGGGGAAGAAAAAAATAATTGCTCCCATTGCTATTGTGGACAATGAAATAACCAGAGTGCTTTTGATAAATGCCGATTTTAGCCTCTGAATATCTCCTCCTATCTTTGAATAAACAGGAAAAACCACCTTACTTACAACATCTGTAATCTCCGATATTGGAAGTGTTGAAATGTTGTACGCCATACCATAAATACCCAATGCAGATGCACCCATAATTTTTCCAGCCATAATTTTGTCCCCTTGCTGAGCAACATAATTAAAAAATCCATATAAAGTTACCCATTTCCCTTTATGAAAAATCTGACTAAAGTAATCTTTGCGGATGTGTAATTTTGGAATCGGCTTCATCAGCATAAAAGAAAGCAATACTTCAAGCAAAACTCCTGCGATCATTCCCCAAACAAGACCGTAAACAGAATGCGTTATAACTACAAGAACTACAGCTATGGCTGCATCAAATATAAAAATTGAACTTCTGAACCAAAATTCATAATTAAACTTTAAATCTTTTTGTAGTTTAACTTCAGACGGATTAATAAATCCGCGTACGAAAGGAATAATACTAGCTAGAAGTAAAAGATTATATGCTTCAGGAGTGTTGAAAAATGAAACGATAAAAGGAGCTGAAAAAACAATACATAGACCAATTAATGTTCCCCTAATAATTGACACCACCCAGGCAGAATTAATATATTCATCGATTTTTTCTCTTGATTGAATCAGAATGATATTTATTCCGGTTTCTGTGAGCATCTCAAGAAGCATCAAAACTAGCGTTGCAATACCAAAAACACCAAACTGCGCCGGAGTAAGTACTCTGGCTAATACTGCCATCTTTAACAGAGACAATATTCTCGTAAAGATCCTAAATCCGCTCATCCAGGATGCCCCTTTTATAACATTGCCTGTATAGCCCATACCAGACATTATAGCCCATTTAGCCTCTTTCGTATATTGTTACAGGCAGCACAAAGTTAAGGCCAGACAGATAATAGCCTAAGTCATTATGATAAAGCTTATATAGCTTCGAATTAGGCATGAATTCTTTAATGGTCTGATAATTTTCCTTTTTTAGACGCACCAACAAATCTTTTTTCGGAGATTTTATTAAATATTTTTCAGAAACATATCTATTAGTAATAATTACTACTTCAGGCAATTCTTTTGTTGACGCATCGATAATTTCGTATTTATATTTAGTTTTAGCATATTTATCCAATGCACTCACATAATATTCTTTAAGGACTACGTCCGGGAGCGTTTGGTAAATTGGTATATTTTCTATGCCAATCGTAATTCCTTCAGGAAGACTTTCAGCAATCCACTCTGATGATTCTTGCAAAACGTTTTTATTATATTTTGAATAAACTACAACAGATGATTCATAAAATTGCACTAACGCTAAAATAATTATTAGAATAAAAATATATATTCTATATTTTTTTAACTTTAAGATATCCGTTATAAATTTTGCTGATAACAGACTAAAAAAAGGAAGTAGCACTAACGCTCTGTTTCCTGACCCTCCTAACCCTAAGGGAATTAATGACAGGAAAAATACAGCAAATGAGAAAAATAAAAATATTTCATTTCTATGTGCCGTATATTTTTTGAGATAAAACCATTTGATAATTTTAATCAGCCAATACGCAAGAACTACAAGAAACAGAGGATAAAAGATATGTCCAAAAATCATTGGAAATAATGTAAATAATATATAAATCCACTTATTCGGAGTTCCCAACAAATAATTGTCGTCTGCTTTTACAGAAGTTATTAAATTGGATGATAAATATTCCGCATAATCTCCTAATCTAAGAAACAAATCCGGAATTCCGAAAACTATAAAAATCCCTAAAAATGCACTAATTCCCAAAACTAAATATTTATATTTTTTATACCAATTTGGAGTAAATAAGAAGAAACCAAAAACGTAAATTGCTAATATCGGTACTGCAGAAACTTTTGTCGCAAGTGATAATGCACAAGGAATTGCAGAGAAAATAAAATTCTTTTGGGTTGGGTATTTTGCATAATGTAATAAAGATAGAATGGAAAGGGTAATCCAAAAGATCAGCGCAATGTCATACTTAAAATAACTGCTTAATGTTAACCAAATAGGAGTTCCTATTGTAAATATCGCAACAAAAATTGGATTACTTTTAAAATATCTTTTAATAATTATTGCTAAAGTAATTAACGTTAATATTCCAAACATCAATGTATTTAACCGCATTACAACAAATAGCTTTCCCTGCATCGCAAGATTATCTATTAATGAATTAATGGC
>Ga0172381_10003276_pt1 | contig 17261 bp, 22 predicted proteins | sample Leawel6488metaG_FD_119754 | JGI IMG/M metagenome (GOLD analysis project Ga0172381, IMG submission 119754) | Leachate microbial communities from a municipal landfill in Southern Ontario, Canada - Leachate well 64-88 metaG | ecosystem: Engineered > Solid waste > Landfill > Unclassified | place... | reverse complement strand
GTAGTCTTGGGCTGTAGCATATTTTGTAGCGAAGTCACCTGCTGAGCCGAATAACTTCTCGAATTCCTCGTCCATGCTCTTCTTGATACGCTCGTCAAGCTTCTTCAGCAGGTTCTCCCTTGCATCCTCAAACTTACCCATTCGAACCGCCTCCTACTTGTGTTTTGGACAACCGCCTGGGCAACTAACGTGGTAGTTACCTGCATCATAGCACTGTGGGTCAGTACACGGATACGGGTCTGGGTCATCCTTATCTGGGTTATAACCACATACATGGTCGCACTCGGGGAAACTACACTGTTCTGCATCGCAAGCTGCCTGTTGTGCTTCAGGTGACATCTCAGTGTCATCCACCTGAAGGGATACCGTCTCAAACTGCTTCAACTGCTCCAATATGGTTGGATTGGCTTCAATGTAGTCTCTCACATTGTCCATCAGCTTGCATAGGTCTTCACCAAGGTCTTTCTCTTCAATAACCATGACCACCTTCTGATTCTTGGTGAACTTGTGGTATTCTTCACTCTTAACGCCTGTTACATATTCAGTGCCGTTCTTGTTTACCTTGTTGTACTCTCGCTGCCAGTAACCTTTGACTGAGACTTCGCAGTCATACCTGCCATCCTGTCTCAGAACGAGTTTTGTCAACTTCAAAGTTGGGCTCATAACGTCGACTCTCCTTTCTTACTCTTGTGCCTCCAATTAAGACGCACTGATTTGGGTCTTTTACGCTTGTTTGTTTGCTGTTCAGCTAGTGTTATCCACCTACAATTTTCAGGCTCATAGTTGCCATCATTGTTTTTGCGGTCAATGGTAAGCGTGTCATCATAACCGTTAACCATTGCCCAGTTGTAAAACACCATGAAATCACGCCAAGCCAGACATACCTGAATTCCTCTACCACCGTAGTTGTAAAACTTATCATTATTGGGGTTTTCGCACCTTGCTTTCATATTGCTCCATATTTTATACAGTCTTGTATTACTCATACCATGTTTTGTGCTGTAGTCTGGCATTAAAACACCTCCTTTGTGTTCATTTGTCAAAATTTTGTGTTTTAACAGATGCGAATCATTGTCCATGCAATATGTCTACCCATCTGCCATTTGTTCGCCTGTTGCCAATATGCAGTGGCTCAAATACCGTTCCATGAACAAATGGGACGCAACCGTTAACTTAAGTAATAGTACGTCCCATCATCATTATACATTCTTTTCCTTATCATGCTTAGTACCCAATATATCTTCCAAATTGCCGCACTTAGCAATGAAGTACATCCAATACAGGAAGTGCCTGATCGCATCACGTTTGTGGTCAATGGGAACGTACAAACCCATATCCTTGAGTCTTTGGTCAGTGAAGAAGGCTTTATTGCTGGTGGCTGAGTCTCTGTACGGTATGCCACGCTTCTCGCAGATATACTTGATAACACCAATGATTTGCACTGTCTCAAACTCATTGCCTACCATTACTTTAGCCTTACTTTCGTATAGGCGGTATGTTTCATATATGAGCAATGTGCCTGTCACTTCGACCTGCTCCAATACTTCGTATAGCTTGTGCTTCTCAAGCCCATCAACGTATGTTATTTGCCAATCTGTGCCATCCCCTTTGGCGATACAGATTCCGTTCGTGCCTCCTGGGTCAATAGATATTACCCTGGTGGTGTGTAAATCATTCTTTATCTTCACGGTCATCCCTCCAGATATTGAAAAGGACGCAGGTTATACAACTCTGCGTCCTTCTTGTCTTCATGCTCTTACAGAGTTTTCATGAAGGTTGTGATTTGATCCATTTCTGCAGTCGTAATGTTTATACTTAAGCCCTGAGCAGTAGCGAACACTACTGTCTCATCGGACAATTTCTTAACATCACCAAGCAACAATGTACCTCTCTTTACCACGTAATCAGTGGTTTGCAATGTAATTGCTAATTCTCCCATTTCTGTCTCACCTCCCTCCGTTATGTAGTATAACGCAGGTAAGGTTATCTAAACCTGTACCACGATGCTGACGCTGTCATTGCAAACGCTGCAACTATCGACGCCACCACCATTGCTGTCACGAGCAATTTCTGTCATCTTTTCATGAGTAGTTTCCCCTTTCCTGTTGAAGTCCTCGCATAGATGCTTGGGATTCCGTCCATTACAGCCTGGGCAGTGCATGTATGCTCTACCCCTGCATATGGGTGAATCCTCTGTATTGTTAACGTGCATGCACCTTGAGCACATGCACGCTTCACACGAATCAATTATACGTCTGACCAAAGGTGTTGAATTCTCATTGGTTGAAGCTGCTTCAGTCCCACGACTGCCATGACTTTTCAATGGCTTCTCGGTCGACTTCTTTGCTCTCTCCTTGGCTTTCTTTTTCTGTTTGGACTGTGGACTCCTTTGATGCACTGGCATTGGCATCCTCCCTCTCTTTAGCCCATTTAGCGTCTCTTTCAATGATACGTATTACCTCCATCAAGTTAACGCCGTGCTTGTCGCAAACGATGTTATTGTCTATAGTATGCCAGCCAGATGGCAGACAAGGTCTTGGTATTTCTCCATGCAATCTTACCATATGTTCTTCTACATGTTTGTTGCCTGCAGGACACAAGCAACACGAATACTCATATTTGAGTTTAACCACCAAGTCCATCTCCCTCCAATATAATTCCAACTACGCCTTCAAGTGTGTCTACATCGGTATCTGTGGATACAAAGATGTTTTCCAATTTCCTAATCTTATCGTCCACAATTGACTTGCAGCTACGCAGAGACGATACCGCAACATTGGTACTGCCCTGTCTGCTATCGTCGTCCACCAAGTTACTGATGGCTTGCTGATAGTCAGATTGCTCTTTACGTAGCTCCTGAAGCCTGTCCACCAGGTTCGAAAGTTTGACTTTAGCCTTCATGTCCTTCACCTCCATTCCATGCGTTCCTATGTGTTACCTGCCTTTAGGCGGTTCTTCCTTGGGCATTGCCATAGATATTGCTATCATGTTCGCTCCCATTACACCAGTCAAATACATAGCTTGTGTGGTGTCGAATCCAGCCTTGATGAACCCATCGTACCATGACTTAAGTATCAGTGCACAGCCCTCGGATGCTGCACAGTACGTGTCTATGTTTTTGCTTAACATCGTCAAGTGTCACCTTTGCTGCAGCCCTTGCCATCTCATCTTCCATCATTTTCTTGAAGTTGTCCATGGTGTTCACTCCCTTCGTGCTTGATGGGAAAATTGTACGCAAAAAGCCGTGGGACAATTCCACACGGCTTTCGTTGTTGCGTTTTATTGAATTAGAAACCCTGGTAAGTTACCTTGTTTACTATGTATCCAGTACCGTTTAGGCTCACATTGTAGCCAATAGCTGCACCGTTTAAAGTTAGATTGCTGCCATTTAACGTTATCTTACCATAAGGTGCGTATAACGTGGCGTCTACTGTCTTGTTTGACCCTTGGTATACGATAGCACCAGTCGTAGACGTGCTTAGAGAATACAAGCAAATGTTACCGCCTGTGTTACTGTTGATTAAGTATATTGAGCCAGTAGCAAGGATTTGACTATTGCCAGTGAATGTGCAGCCGTTCAACGTGACGTTACCTATTACATATATTGGCGTCGTTACGTCAACAGCTCCTGTGAAAGTCTTGTTACCTGTATAAACAGTGGCATTCGCTATAATTTGCTGAGTATAATCTGGTAAAGTTGCTATTGAGCCAGTCGTTACTGCTCCTATCGTCCATTTGGATGCATCATATACGGATGCTGCAACTGAGTCAATCGCACCAATACTACCGCCACCATTCAATACAACCCTGTTGTTGGCGTGCATACTGCCATTAACTACCTGTGCAGTTGGTCCACCGTTTATCGACAATATTCCTGTCGAACTGCCTGAAAACAATGCATAGTCAAACGCACCACCCGATGCAAACGCAAGTGTAAACAAAGATGTCACCAATATCAGTGCTATCAGCACCGCTGCCAAGATTTTTGATTTTCCAAATGAGAAAATCCTCCTTAATATATTAATTTGCTGTACAGCCATTGAAAAGCAGGGGTTATACCCCTGCCACCTTAGACTTTAACTGGTTCGTAATCTTCCTCGGATTGCAATTACCAGCATGGTGCATTGCCCATGCTTTCTCGAATCCATAAAGCTTCACCTGAAGCCTGAACCACACATCCGCAAACGGTGTCTTACTGTTGCCTCTTGCTGCTTTGAGTCTTTTTCTTAAAACTCGTCTTCTTAGCGACATTTGGTTTCCCTCCCTTTTCGTCGATAGCGTTGAAATTGCTCCAGCTATCGTCACATTTTATACATTTCTGCATGTCAACTTTGTTGATACAATTGATACAATGCGTATTAGCCATTGCTATCAGTCCTCTCCGTATCGTAGCACCCACACTTGCCTATATTGTACGCCCCATATGTCTGCCAAATTCTCACCGTCTGGATGCTCGGGAATATAAATGTCTACGTCATTATCAGTGATTGCTCCACCCCTGTCTTCAACTTCGAATATGGTGTCAAAACCTTCAATCTGAACTAACGTGCCAAACGGGAATCTCTTGTCCATTGCTATTGTATGTGCTGCTTTAACACGCTTACCGCTTGCTGTAATCCCATATTCAGGATTGCTTGGGTATTTACCACATGACTTGTACCCCTCAGTGTACTTGGTGATGCAGCCTTTAAACGTGTCTATGTACCGCTCGCCACCACCCCTAGATACTTTAACATAGGGACGGTCTGTGTTTGGGTCATGCGTTGCTTCAGGCGTCCTGGAAGGAATTGCCGTTGTGGACGGCTTCACAGGATTGGTTATGTTGGGTAAAATTGAATTGGAAGGGGTAACTACCCCTCCCTTATCTGCCATTCTAACCAATAATATCATTGCGACTGCCTGTAGAACGATAATAGCTATGACCAATAGCAAGAACTTGATTCCTTTCTTGTCTGTCATCTTATCGCCTCCTACTTTTTATTAGGCAGCGGTGCGACTGCAGGTTGTATTGTCACGATTTGCATCACGTCAATGATTATAGTAGCTTTGAGTTCAAGCGTACCTGTCTGTATAACCTGTCTTACGACTGCTGTTGCTCCTGCCATGCCTGAGTTTTCGAGTTCTTTCTGTGTTTGTAACACTGCCGTCATTATAGCTTCACTTAAATTGTCACCTGCTTTGCCTGTCAGTGTCACGAACTTCTGTGCTATTACTATCTGTTGTGCTTGTCCAATCATCAGTTTTCTTCCTCCTTTCGCATTTGGTGGAGTCTGGTATAACAAAGCACTGGTCACGCTTACGCTGACAGCAGCAAACGTTAAGTGCGGTGTTAGCTGTGCATATGATGTCACCCTGCTTGTTACCATATAGATATTGAGCGTATTGGCACATATCCTATCACTTCACTTTCCTCGAAGGATGGTTGCAATGTCCATTTTTACAGTGTTCACATGGTTTCAAGTCAGTGAAACCGCTATTGTCTGTACCAGTCTTTGGGTCTATGTCGGGTATGTGCTTCCCATTACACCAATGATAGTGGAATGGACAGTATTCTTGCATGAATCTGAATTTGAGCACGTAATGTTTAATCATCGTCGAACCACCTCACTTTGCACTTGAAACCAGGATTGCGAAGGACATATTCCATGGTTGTACCTACAAACCAGCCTTTGACGTAATCGGGTGCACTCAACGGTATCGCAGCTATCATACGGCGTTTACGGTAGTACTCTATCCTTTGGGTCGTAAGGTTGATATAGAAACCATCTTTCATGTCCTTCACCTCCATGGCTTTATTATACGTGCTTAGCTGTTATATAATTCCTAACCGCACTTGGAAAACCCACAGTTCCTGCATACCATGCAGCCACCTTCGTGTTCAACTGGCTTACCGCATTCGGGACATTTTGCAAGTGACACCAAGTCACCAGGCTGAAGTTTCTCACCAGCAGTTGCTTTTACAACTACAGGGGTTATATCCATGTTCTGACTATTGAGTTGTTTGCTAACTCTTTCAATCAGTCTTCCAATAGCATCTGGGCAGGAAGTACATCCTAAACCCTTGCCAACGGTCGAAGGGCAACGAATTCCCTTAAGCTGGTCTACTATTGCCTTGGGGTCTATACCTGCCCTTAAAGCCAAACTAACAAGCCTAGACACAGCCTCAGATTGTGATGGACAACCACCTGCCCTGCCAGTATTTGTAAATACTTCGCATATGCCCTGGTCGTCGTAATTCACAGTGACATACAGCTTGCCACACCCTATCTGCACTCTATCAGTGAATCCAGTGGTTGTGTCAGGTCTCTTGCGTGGCACTACAGCTGATTGCACCTGAAGGGATGGTTGTCCTGGTTCTGCTGGCATTGCTTTCAATTGTGCCGTTTTCAGATATTCCTGGTACTCGGCTTGCTCTTGTCTCATTTCTCCTTTGTCCTCAGTGGTATAGCTTGCTCCAGTGCTCAAAACCTGTTCGTCCCTGCTGCCATCCCTGTATAATGTTACGCCCTTGCAGCCTAGCTTGTATGCTAGCCAGTATACCTTCCTAACGTCCTCTTTAGTGGCATCGTGTGGCAGGTTCACTGTCTTTGACACTGCATTGTTGGTGTGTTTCTGGAATGCTGCTTGCATTTTTACATGCCATCCTGGTGCAACATCGTGGGCAGTTGTGAATATTGCCCTGATATCTATCGGTATATCGTTCATTGCACGTATCGTGCCAGCCTTCATGATTCTATCAATCATTTCCTCTGTGACTTCTAGCCCACGTTCTTCCATCATGCTGCGGAACAATGGGTTAACGTCCTTCATACGCATATCTGCTTGCCAACGCTCAAACGCCACTGCGAATAGAGGTTCTACGCCACTACTGCAATCTGCTATGATTGACAGTGTTCCAGTCGGTGCAATGGTGGTTCTTGCTGCATTACGCACTGCATAGGTAGTATTTTCTTCATTATGGCTTGCAGGATATGCACCACGCACCTGTGCGAGTCTCATGCTTTCTTGCTCTGCTGCGTCGTTGATGAACTGCATTACCTTTTCAGCCAACTCGATGGCTTGGTCACAGTTGTACGGTATACCCATCATAATCAATGAGTCAGCCCATCCCATGACTCCAAGCCCTATCTTTCTGGTGCTTCTGGTCATCTTGTCAATTGCAGGTAATGGGTAATTGTTCACTTCTACCACATTGTCAAGGAACTTAACTGCCTTGCATACTGTCTTGTCCAGGTAATCCCAATCGAACTCGTAGCCGTTGTCTGTCTTTTTGACCATCTTCGCAAGGTTGATAGAACCAAGGTTGCATGACTCGTATGGCAACAACGGTTGCTCACCACATGGATTTGTGGCTTCGATTTCACCAAGCCATGGCGTTGGGTTTTCCTCATTGATACGGTCTAGGAAGATGATTCCAGGCTCTCCGTTGTTGTACGCTCCGTCAACAATCAGTTCGAATACCTCCTTAGCGTTAAGCTTGCCTACGATGTCTTTGGTACGTGGATCTATTATGTTGTAATCCTCATTATTTTCAACCGCACGCATGAACCCTTCCGTTAGTGCCACCGACAGATTAAAGTTGGTAATTTCGGTGTTTTTACGCTTACATTCAATGAATGATATGATGTCTGGATGGTCGATGCGAAGGATACCCATATTTGCTCCACGCCTTACCCCACCTTGCTTAATGCACTCGGTAGCAGCGTTGAACACTTTCAGGAACGAAATTGGTCCAGATGCCACTCCATTGGTGCTTCTAACCACACTACCATTGGGTCTTAGTCTGGTAAAGCTGAATCCAGTGCCTCCACCGCTCTTGTGTATCAGTGCCGAATACTTGATTGCATCAAATATGCTCTCAGTGTTGTCCTCAACTGGAAGCACAAAGCATCCACTTAGCTGCCCCAACGGTCTACCTGCGTTCATAAGCGTTGGTGAGTTCGGTAAGAACTCCATATTTGCCATCATTTCAAAGAAAACTTCCTCGTCCTTAGATACTGGACAATAGTCTTCTTTATTGCTGTTACCCTGCCATTTTGAACTGCCTTTGGCAATTGCCTTAGCTACACGCCTAAGCATGCCCTCAACCGTCTCAATACATTTACCTGTCTCGTCCTTAACGAGATACCTTTTCTCCAGCACCCTTAGTGCATTGTCAGTAATATTCTCCATATCACTTTGTCCCCTTTCTTTTATTGCACTTTTGACATTTGATGTTTATGTTCGATATATGGTGTTTTCCACCAGCTTTCAATGATGTAGTGTGGTCAAATTCAACTTCCGCTGGCTTTAAGTCAATATGGCACTCGGTACAAGCATGGTCGAGTTCGTACAACAGCATCAGTTCCTCACCTGTAATCTTGTCGACAATACCATATTGGGTTCGGACACGCTTGTTAGCGTGTCTCGCCCTCTCGTTGAAGTATGGTAAGCCACCTTCGTCTTTAATCTTCGCCCTCCAGTTCGCTTTGGAATTCTTCCAACCAGTCCTCTGTTTCTTCACATCTTTCATCAAATGCTCGCCTCCATTCATCTGTCCACCCACCTACAGGCTCGAATCCCATACAAAAGTCATTGTCATTGGACAGACACGGCTCTGAACCAGTTTCTGGACGTTCCTTTTCTGGATTGTCGCAGTATGCGTACAACGTACCGTCAAACTTTGGCTTAGCGTGGTCTGCTTCCCAGTGTCTACATTGGTAACATGATGCAATCTTCATCATCAGGTATCACCAACCTTTCACCTGCTTCCATGATGTTCATGATATACCCCTTGCCCTTGTTGGCAGAGTAATCAATCAGTATCTCGTATACCTTGTCTTTGTCAAATCCTTCAATTACTTCCTTGTATTGTGGATATTTGTAACGGCTCAATGTAAGCTGCATCTCACCATCTTCGTCATACACCTTCATATTGACGTAAGTGTCAAGATGCCCCTTCTGCACTTCGCTGTAGTCCTTGCCGTTCTTCTTATAGTAATCACGCAGGTTCTTGACCTTCCAGTCACTAAGTTTGACTACAATGGTGCTCATATCGCCGTCCATAACATCCTTCAGTTTCATGCGTCCTGGCACTTGCAATGCTTTGAATGTCAAGTCAGAGAAACCAAGGTAATCATGTATTTCTGCATCGTCCTCGAATGCTCCTGCCCCTGACAATAATGAGAACGCTTTGTTACTGAAGTCGCTGATATCAATCTCTACCTCGCCTGAAGGCTGCCTGAATCGCTCTTGCAGTTCACATAGCTTGATAGCCGTCTTCTCACCTATGCCCTTAATTGTAGTGTATCCAGCACGCAAGCCATTCTTCTGGGTGTCGATGCTCCAATGAACGTCGGACAGCCCAAATCTTACCTCGTATATGTGACCGCCCAACTGTGCGAATTCTCTGAGGATGTCATTGTCTTCAGGTGACACCATCATGTTAGCCCAATAGAACACCAGTGGGTGGAACACCTTGAACCACATTGTGTAGTATGCAATCAGTGTATAGGCTACGCAGTGGGCAACGTTGAATCCATATGCTCCCTCGTCGCCGATACGTGACCAAACTACATCACACATCTCAGGTTTAGTCCCATATTCCATGAGATACTTGAAGAACCTGCGTTTTATGCCCTCCAGCTTTTCCTTACCTTCATGTTTTGTCATTAACTTACGAACGGCTGTGACGTCCGACCAATCCAGACCACCTTCACGCAGCACCCTCATGATTTGCTCCTGGTAAATAATCTGCCCTCTGGTATTGGTCGTATGCTTGGTAATCCATGGATGCACGTCTTCTACCTCGTTCGAGATATATCTTGCTGTTGAGCCGTTATTCATTGATGCAGGTCTCGACAAGGTATTAACATCCGTAACAACGTCAAACACTGCAGATAAGTCAGCGGTATCCATATCTATATCACGTAATGCTTTGATACACACATTCCTAGTCGTACTTCCTGTATACTGGAATATTCCCTGCATATCGCCCTTCTTGAATCCTTCGTACACCTGCCTTATGTCCAATGGAAGGTTATATAGTTCCTCTACGGACATTCCTATCTTGTGCAAGGCTAATGCTAGGACTCGCAGTGTAGTGAGGCTTAAAACGTCAATTTTCAACAAATTGAGGTACTCGGCATCACGCTTGTCTAAGGCAATCGTATCCCCCATGATTGTGGTTAATGTGCTAAGTGATTCGGACGACACCACCAAACCTGCGGCATGAACGGTAAAACCTCGCAGTTGCCCCAACATTTTGTGCATGTTCCTGGGTATGTCAGTCCTTTCAGCCAAAATCTCTTCAAGGGTCTTGCTGCCACCTTCCTCAATGAGCATCTTTTTCATACGGTCTATCTCTATCGGTGGTATGCAATAACAACGCCCTATGTCGTCAAGCAAGCCCTTCTCATGGTACATCGTATAACCAGCAACGTTCTTGACTTTGTCGTCTCCCCACTTGCCCTTCATATAGTCCTTGACTTCCTCACGCCTGTCGTCTTGGAAGTCCAAGTCAATATCAGGTGCGTCATTCCTTGATGGGTCTAAGAACCTTTCAAACAGCAGCTTGAAGCGTATTGGGTCAACCTCTGTAATACGTGTCATATACGACACTAGAGACGCTCCAGCACTACCTCTGGCTGGTCCAACCATGATGTTGTTAGCTTTAGCCCACTTAACCATATCTGAAACTATCAGGAAGTAGTCATAAAACCCCTTTTCCTTGATTAGTCCCAGTTCATATTGCCCTTGTTTCCTGTAGTTAGCACCTTTGCATTTGCGGTATTCCCATCCCTCATTGCACCAACTGACAAGTTCTTGATATCTCTCTTCGTCAGGTTTGTCGTTCCACTTCATAGGTGCAGCCTTGGGCAACTTAAAATCCCCACACAGGTCTGCTATCTTGTCCTGATTAGCTATAGCTTGTTTTGATACCTTTGTACCATACGGCTTCATCCACTCTTTGAATTCCTTGTCACCAACCAAGCAACAACGCTCGCTTATTGGGTCTGGGAAGTTCTTGATGTTCTTCTTCCTGCGTACCATTGCCAGAAAATGCTGCAGCCACTTGTCTTCACGGTTTATGAAGTGAGCGTCATTTGTCGCAACCACCTGAAGGGAACGCCGTGCAGCTATATCAATGAGTTTTTGCGTCACCTCTTGGCTGGTTACTTCTATCTCCATCTTGTCGTCATCCTCCATGGCATACGCCAGGTCTAACGGTTGGATTTCAACATAGAAATGTTCGATGTTCTGGGACAAATGCACCAATAGCTGCTCTGCTTCATCTGGTTTACCTTTGTTAATCAATTCAGAAGCCATGCCAGACATGCACCCACTAAGCACTACGATGCCCTTTTGGTATTCAATCACATCCTCGATATCAACGCAAGGAAGATAGTAGAATTTATCCTCTCTATATGCCAAGGAAGCCAAGGCTACCAGGTTCTTGTACCCCTCGGTGTCCTTGGCTATCAGTGTTATATGGTTCTTGCGTTGTCTCTTGGTATTAAGGTACAACTCAACGCCGTACAATGGCTTAACGGTGTGCCATTCTGGGTCTGCACACATATGGTCTTTGTCTTTCATATCCATGATTTTGCCACATGACTTGCACTTTCCGTATTTGCTTGCTGCCATTTCCAACTTTGGGTGTGCACTCGTATTACCATGGTCTGTGATTGCCAGTGCGTGTAATCCCAGTTCTAACGCTCTCAGAACCTGCTGCTCTGGTAGTCCATATCCATCAAGTTTTGAGAACGTGCTATGCACATGCAATTCACTCGCCATGAGTTATCCCTCCAATCGGTGGAATTTGTTGATAGCAGCACAGTTACCATCACACTCTGGATAGTATCTGCATCCGCTACAAGTTTGTTCAATAAGCCTTGCCTCTTTTGGGCATTTGCGGTCGAATATGCCCTTATACTCACATCTACCTGATACATCACATATCGGTACAAGGAACTCTGCAAGCACTGGGTGTATCTTGTCAGAAATCTCCTGTTTAATCTTGCTGAACACCTTGTTCCAATGTCCCTGCGACTGGAAGCAAAGGCGTACATGACCACAATGAACCAATGTCTTGAAGTTATACTTAACACCCACCTTGGTTAAGGTGTTAATTGGAAGCACTCCACGAGCATCTTCTGTGGATACGCCCAATTCAATCAATCTCTTGTAAACATCTGCAAGGTCGTCCATGGTCTCGCAGAATAACTCAGCCTGTTCACCAGTCTTGATAGTACCGCCCATATCGTAGTCAAAACCTTCTTCACGAGTGGTGAAACGCAGTGATTCTTGGTGATACGTCGCTCCTACTCTTGTCCTGACTAGCTGGTGGGTTAACGCCCTTGGTATGTTTTCAATCTGGAATATCATGTCGATGGTTTCCAGACATCCTGCCAATGCTGTCTTCTTCAGGTCTCTGGTTAGTTTGACCGCTAATTCTTCGTCAATCTCGTTGACGTCGTGATACATCTTTCCCTGCATATTGAGCAATTGGCTGGCTATAAGCTTCAACGGTTGCGTAGTGCCACCTGTTGATACTCCGTCCCAACCTGTGCATCCAATAAGCGTAATCTTAGGTTCTTTAACTGTTCCCATTATATCGACTCCTTTCATATTTGGTGAATGCAGGTTATTGTTCCGCTATCAACTACTTACAGCGTCCTCTTACCCAAGCCTGCACTCAATTATACGCAGTGAGCCGTGGGTCGATTCCTCGCACCACGGCTCTGCTATCGGCTGTGGAATGGGTGAGACTATTCATACAATGCTAGTTGGAAGAGTTTAGTCAATAGACACCACTTACACCATCAATTAAGTCAGCTATACACCGATATGTTTATCCCTGACATTGCCCTGCATCAATACGGATGATGTTACCTGTAGCGTAATCGCCCATAGTTGTCACAAAGTACATCCACTCGGCTACCTCTTGGGTGGTTAGTCCCCTCCCCAATGGTATGTTTGCAACAAGCATGTCACGTGCTTTCTCAGGTGTGATATTACGCTGTGCTGTGAGGTCTGCGATTGTTTTCTTGTCCATTGGTGTACCTTCAACCATTCCGATAGCCAGCCCTGTGACCAACCACTCATCTTTGTGGTACTTATTCAATTCCCTTGCAGTGCAGCGTAAGAAGTGATTAGCACCAGCCTTGGATGCACCGTATGCAAATGTGCTTGTCTTGGGTATCTCAGATGTATCCGATGTTATTACCACAAAAGCCTTGCGATTGCCGTCATTGTCGAATACCCTGACATACGCCTGAAGAAGTACCAGCAGTGATGTCAAATTGGCATTAATGGTCGTGTACCAGTCTTCTAGCTTATAGTCTTCAATCTTGTTCAATAGATTGACGCCTTGGCAGCATAGCACCGAATCAAGTGTTCCGTATCTTTCCTTAATGTCCTCAAATGCCTTCATAACAGCAATCGGGTCTGATGAATCACACTTGTAATCCACTCCACCTTGGTTCTTGTCCATCGTCATAACGACAGCACCCTCCAGGTCGAATTTTTGTTGAACGGCTGCTCCAATATTGTCCCTATAATTCGTTCCAACCACCAAAACTACGTTCTGTTTGTGCATGTGTAAAATCCCCTTTCGTCTCCTAGATTTTCCTGAATATTCCTTAAAAGGAAACCCGTAACCCAGTCACCGTGCAGGTTGTAAATCGGCTCTTTAGTTTGGTTAAGGTTCAATGATTCCGACCGTCCCCAGGTACTTTGCCATGGTGTTTCCAAATAGGTCAATTTGTTGTTAGAATGGTTTTTAAACCATTATCCTTTCCAGCCCTGACCCAAATAAAAGTTTTCACCAGTGATGTCGAGCATCGGCATTCCCAAAAGTCCAACCATAAAAGTAGCAACGTCGTATGGGTCGTGAGCCTCTGAATAAATTTTATCCACTTGCTCTGGAGACATTCCTCGGTTGACTTGCAAATCTAATTGCACATTCTTGGTCATTTGCGTGCCGTTGATGTTACCTGGATGTACTCCAATTACAGCGATACCGCTTTTCTTTAACTCATATCCAGCACATTGCACATAATGTGCCAATGCAGCCTTGCTACTGCAATACGTGCTGCAATTGGTGAATACCTTCCTACTCCCAGTGCTGCCGACGTGCACAATACAACCTCCCAGTTGCTTTGCATTACGTGCTTTGGCATACTCGGTAGTCAGGCTCATTGCACCAATTACATTAACGTTAAATACACGTTGTGCATTGATGGGGTTGTGCTGGTAGACTGCCTCATTCAGTGTGATTCCGCTGCAGTTGTATATCATGTCAAACTCACCCAAATTGGTCGGGTAAGTGCTGATATCAGTTATGTCCCATTCGTTCGGTAAACCGTTGATTTCAACATAGTTGATTTCTGAAAGTACCTCAGCTAGTTTACCGCTGAGTGAATCCTTACGTATCCTTGATATCAGTATCTTTAGCTTACTCTTGAACGCCATTGATTTCACCCAACCTTTCAGCTATTGCATTCCTCATATTAAGCAAATGCTCTTCTACAGCGTCATCCCCATGGATGTTTTCCTCTTCCAAGCATATCATGCCATAGATTGCATACGCAGCCATGTCTAGCAGTGTGTCTCTTATGCCCTCTGTCTTGCTGGCTACCTGCTGTGCGTCCTTCTTCCATATCAGTTCATTGAGACGCCCTTCCTTGATGAACATCTTGACGTATATACCTTTCAAACCAAGGCGTTTCCATGTTTCACCATAATCTGATGTTTTGACTCCCCTCACATGCTCTATAATGGCTTCTGTTGTGTCAATGAATCGGTTGGTGTAATATGCCCTCTCTCCGTCTGCTTTTGTTTTCTTGTCCTTTTTATACGCAACATTGGTCTCGTCAAGCCTACCGCTGCACCCAGGACAAAATTCGTTTTGCAAGTCTGTGATTTTAAGTTCTTGACCGCAAGCGTGTATGATATTAATCATTTTTGTGCCCTCCTATGTTTCTCAACTCTGGCTCTTAGTATCACTTCTCTGAGGTCGTCGACTCTTGTAACGCCGTCATTTACTTTGACATCGGTGTTATATGACTTATTGATGAGATAACACCTGAAGCCAGCCTCACTGATTCCGTTTGCGAAACCTGCTACATCATCCACAAAGAACTCAACTTTGTCTCTGCCAAATTCTTTGACTAACCGCTCGCCCTTGGCTTCGTCAAATAGAATAGCATCGTAATGCAGCTTGTTTGCAGCCAACCAGTACTGGGTGTCGGCGAATATCCGCTTATACTCGTTTATAGGACGTGATGTAAGCAGAACCACGATGTAACCCATATATTTGAGTTCCTCCAGGAACTGCCTTGCCCCTTCGACGACTGGTATGAATCGTTTTTGACCGCTATCACGGTAAAGGTGTTTCAGACGCTTACCATGCTCGCCTAGCTTCAGTTCGCTCACTATGTCGTAACCCTTAACAGTCTTACAATTGTAGTCTGTGCCAAGCTGCTGATTCACAAATTCCACAAAGCTGCGTGGATAGTCGGCAAGCACGCCATCGATATCAACGCCGACGATTTTGCCATCATAGTTGAGTACCTTTTCCTGGAAGTACCTTTGCTTAACCACATTGGACTTCCTATGGTATTCGTCCATGATTTCCTCTGCGTTCACGCCATGCACCTGGCACAGACACATCCAGTATTTGAACACGTCTACCAATTCCTCTGTCATGTTGCTTCGAACCATCTTACCAGTGATTTTCCTATGCGGTTTGAATTCAGTCTCGTCAAGCACTTCCATGAGTTCCTTGTTGAGCAATAGTGTGTATTTCTCGTGCCAGAACTGGCGTTGCTCAGGCGTCATGTCTTCAGGTGTGCACGGCAGTATCAGCCTATTAAACTCATACTGGTCTGCCCAGATGTCTTCAAGGTTATTACACCTGTTTTCACTATATCGTACACTTGGTGTACCAGTCTCTTTCTGTTCCATTCCATTCCCTCCTAGTATCGTAAGAAATTTTGGTACGCATGTATCAAATTTTCACTATGTGTAGCCCATTCAAGATTCCAATCTTCATTGTTACCCTTGTTGCCATCTCTATGGTTGACAACTGGTTTGTTTTCCAGATTGGGCACATAAACTATTGCTACAAGCCTGTTAACTCTAAACCACCTTTTCTTTCCATCAATGTAAAGTACAACATAGTGATAACCATGCCTAATCCTATGTTTTATAATATCACCTTTGGCGTTTGTAACTACTCCAGAGGTTGACACATGGTATTTCTCAAAGATTTGCACTCAATGACTCCTTTCCTTACAATGTCGTAAACTTCATGTACCAAACGCTTGCGATTCCACTCAGCAAAGCGTCCTACCATCATTATTCGGTGCGTTTTGAATACTTTCATCAGGTCTATACTTGTCTGTGTCTTGATTTTCTTGATTGGTATGGCTGTCGGGTGTGCTCCTACATATTCTGTGTAGGTCTGCCCGAAAACCTTGCTTGCTCTGTACCAAGGCACGTCCATGTGGATATTATACGCAACCGTGAAATCGTTCAATTCCACATCGTCTGGCAAGCCCTCGGATACGTATACAGTTTCACTCTCACACGCTATCATGGGGAAAACCACTTGCAGCGGTATGGTGCATACAACCAAATCGTATTCCATCTGGCAAGCCTTGACGAAATCACGGTCAACTGTGGCTCGCCTTATATTGTATCCAAATTTATCCTGCAGCATTCCAAAAGCCTTGCGGAAATCGTAGACGGTTGTATCAATCGGCAAATCTACCAACGAGTTGTTCAACACGTTGGCATTTCCCCAAACTTTTATGCTGTACTGGACGTTTGCCCCTACCTCCATATCCGATGGCTTAAAAACCAAATTTTCAAGCCTGTGTGGGTCAAGTGGTAAATTGCAGTTACCATGCAGGTAATGCAGTCCCTTTTGTTGTGACACATTGGTTGTGCACTTGTCGTAGATGTGTAGTTCACACACATCCATGTCATACAGTGCTTTTGCGGCTACCAAACCGCTCATACCTGCTCCAAGTATAGCTACCCTCATATCATCGTTCTCCCTTCCAGCGTCTCAATATCGTGTTAAACATGTCGGTCTTGCGGTACATATTACCGCTACGTGCCACAAGTCCACGCTTTATGAGATACGTTATCAACTTCTTGGATTCTTCCCTGTCCACGTTGAGCATATACTCCAGTTCATTGATTGCAAAGTACTTTAGCGTCATGAATATCTCACCTATGTTGCGTTTAGCTGCAAACATGCCAACGATTTC
>Ga0172381_10003275_pt1 | contig 17270 bp, 12 predicted proteins | sample Leawel6488metaG_FD_119754 | JGI IMG/M metagenome (GOLD analysis project Ga0172381, IMG submission 119754) | Leachate microbial communities from a municipal landfill in Southern Ontario, Canada - Leachate well 64-88 metaG | ecosystem: Engineered > Solid waste > Landfill > Unclassified | place... | reverse complement strand
GTTTGAGCCTTTGCGCCGGTGCTGTTTTCCCCTCCTCTAAAAGAGAGCCAGCTAATTGGCAAGCAAGGAAAGCTGGCTTTTTTGTATAGGTCGGGGAAAACAGCACCTTGGTTCTACTTTGGGTAAGGTTTGCGCGCGTGTCCGGCTGGTGCTTGCGGCCCAAAATTGCCGAATCCTGCAATGCTCCAAGGCAGGCAGACAGGGGCCGCCGGAAACCGCTCCCCCGCAAAAAGCCACTTAACGAAACCTCCGGCAAAAACCGCTTTGCTATATCAAATACCGTCTCCGACGGACTTTGATATTTTTTCCCTCCGGTTTCTATGGCTTTTTGCTCCTCCGCTTTTCCCGAAAGAATTTTGCTAAACCGCAAAATCCTTTCCGAAAATTTCCGGCTCGAAATGCAAATCAGCCGCCGCCGTCCGGCTTTTAAGAATTCCGCTTTGGCGCGTAATTCTTAAAACACCCTTTTCCTATCGTCAAAGAGAGCAAGGCCGGACGGCGGCGGCTGATTTCACTCAACACCCTACGGCCAGATAACAAGAGGCAATTTTGCCTATGCCGGGGCCTTATCCTTCCGGTAGCTTTCCGCCTCCTCTTCGGCCATCAGCTTTTCCGTCCGCTCAACGCATTCTTTTTCTATCTCCTCCCTGTTTCTCATATAGTCCGCGCCAATACCGATCTGCCTTGTAAGTAAATGGAAAGTTTCCTCTTCCCACGGCTTGCCGTCCTCTTCCATCATTTCCCAAGGATACGGCACCGGAAGCGTTCGGATGCCCACGATGCCATTCTCCGGCTTGTTGGCGATGTAACAGCAACGAGGCGGGGTTTCTTGCAGCTGTTGGATGTTTAGCTCCCATCCGGGCGGCTGGCGGAAGATCGGCCCCATTAGCTCCTTTGCCAATAGCTGGGCATCTTCACGATTAACGCGGAAACAAGCTTGAATTCCGCAATTGGCAAGGATGGAATCCCGCAGGTTTTCGGAAAGCTGGCTCAAATTCTGATGGGCCAGTATTAGGGAAAGCTGGTATTTTCTGGCTTCGCTCAAAATCTCGACAAAGCTGTCGGTGGCGAAATTCTGAAACTCGTCAATGTAGAGATAAAACGGCTGGCGTTTTGTAACCGGCATATCGTCGCGGGAAAACGCCGCCATTTTTATCTTGCTCACCATTAAAGCCCCCAGCAAATTCGCGCTGTCGCCCAATCTGCCTTTATTCAAATTCACCAGCAGGATTTTCTTATTGTCCATTATGTCGCGCAAACTGAAAGAACCTTTTGGCGATGCGAATATCTGGCGGATCGCCGGATCGGAAAGAAACGCGTCAACCTTGTTGAGCGTTGATTCCAGCCATTCGCGCCAAGTGTGGGCGGACAGCGATTCAAAGTATTTGAACCGCTGGCGGCAAGTCGTGCTTTTAACATTCCGCAAAATCTTTTTGCGGGCTTCCGGTTCAGTCAAAAGCAAAGGCAATTCAAGAAGCGTCAAATTGTTTTCCGCCAGCGCGATCAAAGAATTGCGCATAATATCGGCCATCCTTTCGCCCCAAGCGTCCGCCCATATCTTTTTGAACGCTTCCACCAATTGCCCAGCAAGGCGTTCCGGCGGAATGCCGTTGATCGGTTCCAGCGGATTAAAGCTGGCCGTATTTTCCAGATCGGTCGGGTCGATCAAAACAATATCTTTTTTGAGATCTTTTTTCGTCCAAAGATACAGCCATCCTTTAATATCGTTGATTAGGTCGCCGTGCGGATCGATCACTCCGAAGCCTTCGCCTTGGATAATGTCTTGAATGATGAGCGATTCCAAAAATTTGGACTTGCCCGAACCGGACGCACCCACGGCGTAAAAGTGGGTGCTCCGGTATTTGGTTTCGATTCCCTTGATGTTGCCGACAAGCCCGGTGGTCGGGTTTAGTTCGCCGTCCACCCAGCCCAAACCCATCCGGTCTTTTTTTATGGGAAACCGCCATAACGGATATTCCAAATCCGCCGCTTTCGTTTCCGATGAAAGCGGCTTGTTTTCTTTTCCGAGCATACTTTTAAAAAACGCCTTGAGAGGGGCCAAGGCTCGGCGGTTTTGTTTTTCGTCCATTTGCGTTATGCGAGGTTCAGGAAACCTCTTGATTTGCGGTCAACCTTTGAGAAATCAAAATCCACGGCATCGGCGATATTCTCCGATCCGAACAATACGCAATGATGGACGGTTCCGGCGAACGCGCTCAATTCCTGCCTGTCGAAAATATCCATATTTTCCAGCGATATTTTCCGGTTGATGATCTTGTCGTAAAATTTTAAAAGCATCCAAACCGGATATAAGATCGTTATCAATAGGTCGGGCAGTTTAACCATAAACTGCAAAAACTTGCTGGGCCGCTGGGTGAGATACCAAGCGATGAGCAGTTGCTTGCCGTACTCTTGGGCGCAAACATTGACGACATAACCGTCAAAATACTTGCTCTTGATGATCAAGAACAGCTTGCCGTCACCTTTTATTCTTTTTAATAACGAGGGATAGACTTTCTCTCTCGCGACCGAAAGCGTGGGCGGTTGCAATTCATCCAGCCGGTTTTCGATGAGCTGGTAGAATTTCTGCTGATGATCTTGCGCGCCTTCGATTAAAACGCTCCATTGCTCAACAATCTCGTCTTCTTTTATTTTTGCCATTTTTTTGTATTACTAAAAAAACGCCATCAACCTTTATTCGAGCAAGTGGCGAAGGCTTTCGCCCTTTGCCGATCTCCAAATTGGCGTCAAAATGTTTTCAGGATTTTCCAAACTATACGACTTCTCGCAACCGAACCAGAACATATCGCTTCCGGTTTGGCCGCCGCCCGCTTTTTTCGCGATCTGGCGCAGGTTTTCTTTCCGCTCTTCGGTCAAAGCCACGGTCAGCACCCGGAAATTGGAAATATCCAATTTCCGTTTCTGGCCGCCTTCGGCCCGCCAATTCCAATATGCCCGCAATTTGTTGAGCATCCGCTCAAGCGTCATCGTTGAACGGTCGGCTTCTAAGAAAAAATGCAAAAGATCGCCTTTGTCTTCAATTGTAAAAAATGCGTCCGGCGCAATCGGCAGCCGCTCCCCCTCGAAATGCACGCCGTCAATCACGCCCGGCTCGCGCCAAGAATAAAGTTTTGATTGACCTGTGTTTTTCAAAGCCAGCTCAATGATTGTTTTAAAATCGGAGATCATCAAAGAATGCGACATAAAAGAAACGCCCGCGTCTTTGGGCTGTTTTGCGGGCGCGATCTGGTTTTTGCCTTCGGCAACCAGCGCGGCCCCTTTCTTGGCCAAACTGTAAATCAAATGGACTGCCGGATGGAATGATCCAAACTGGCTGGCCGGACGCTCCACATAACCGCCGTGATATAAAAGCTGGAGGCGCGAGCGGATGCTTCTGTCTTTAAATTCCGGGTGAAGCGCGATAATGTGCTTGCTGTCCAAAAAGCGGTTTTCGGCCAGATCGTTTAAAATCGCCAAGTCTATTTCTCCGATCCGAAATGATTTCGGCGTTTGGCTTCTTTCGAATTTTCTAAACTTATGCTTTGGCATTTTTAATGATTCTGCTTATTGAAAAAGGTGCATTTTCATTTATTCTACAAAAATTTTCGTCTTAATGATATATCCACGTTCTAGCTCATTGAAACTGTTAGCGAAATATAGTGGATAGTTCATAAATGGGTTACCGTAGCCGGATATGACTATGGGAACCAAAAACGAAATATTTCTGGAGTACCTGCAAGAGTACCTGAAAGCCGTTAAAAAACGGAAGGGAAAAATTCTGGATCACGTGTGTTTTGTTGCCAAGGCGCACCGCAATTCGGCGATAAGAAAATTCAGGGCGTTGCAAATGCGCGATCCCGATAAAGAAGAAAAACGCGGCCGGACAACCGTCTACACGCCGGACGTAACCGCGGCGCTGAAGGATGTCTGGAAAGCTTCCGGCATGGTGTGCGGGGAATTGCTTTTCCCGATGATCGGAGAATACGTAACGATCGGTTTGCGCGATAAGATGTGGGCGCATAACCGGACGGTTACCGCAAAGCTGCTGCGAATGAGCCAGGCGACAATCAAACGCCGGGTAAGGGAATTCAATCGGAAAGAAAGGCGCGGCAAGGGAATTTCGGCCACCCGGCCATCGAAACTAAAAATCATCGTGCCGATATTCAACGGCCCCTGGGAGGATAAGCCGCCCGGATACGGGCAGATTGATACCGTGGTGCATTGCGGCCATACTTTGATCGGCGATTACGCCTACACGCTTAATTACACCGATGCGGCACTGCTCTGGACGCGCCAGCGGGCGCAATGGAACAAGGGACAGATTGCCACTAAGGAAAGCATGGCATATATCAAGGGAAAGCTGCCTTTCCCTTGGCTAGGAGCGCATCCGGATACCGGCAGCGAATTCATCAACAACGATGTAATCGGATATTGCCGAGAAAATAACATCGAGCTTTCCCGCAGTCGGCCCAACCATAAAAATGACAATATGTACGTTGAAGAACGCAATGGCCATGTCGTGCGCAAGCACGTCGGCTATCAGCGTTTGGATTGTCATGAAGCCGTGGATGTATTGAATGCGCTCTACGATGTTTTAGATTTGTTTTTAAATCATTTCGTGCCAGTGCGAAAATGTGTTAAAAAGGAAAGAATCGGCGCCCGGTACAAGCGTGTATACGAAAAATTAGCCAAAACACCTTACCAGAGATTGCAGGAACATCCGGCAATCGCCGATGGGATTAAAGAACCGTTAAAAGCGATTCATGACAAACTAAATCCGTTCGTATTGCAAAAAGAAATTTTGCGGTTACAGAATAAAATTGATAACACTCAAAAACGGTTCGGAAAACCCAAAAACTAACCCTAAAATTTCACTAACCATTTATTTTGAGCTATAGCGTATCCATTTATACCTTCCCGATTGCAGATGGATGATCAACGATTTTACTTCTAAAAATTTAAAGCGGGAATATGTCTTTTTCCAGTTAAACTTCGGCCCCTTTAGAACAAAAACCGCCAGAGACGGTTTGAGTGCGTTTAACTTTTCAATTGAGTTTAGCCGGATTGAGCAATGATCAATTTCAATCCCGACCGTATAGCCGCCCTTTTGGGCGAATACATCAATCCGGCCTTTTCGATCCCGCCAGACTTCTTTCTCGGTGCGGGAATAATAGCCAAGATCATAAAAATATCGCTTAATCCAAGCTTGAATTTTCGAGTGATCCGCTGTTTTAATTTTGAGCAGATCGTCAACCAGAGAACCTATAACCATAACGATCTAAACAAAATATATTGCCTTTGCGAACATTAAATCTTACCGCATTCATGTAAATGTATCTTAATACTTTTGGCAATAGCCTGCCCCAGCAAAACAGGAACGGCATTGCCAACATGTTTGGCTGACTTTGTTATGTGGATTTTTTTTGGATCATCAAATTCATAATAAGCTGGAAAACTTTGGAAAAGACCAGCCTCCCTCAAAGAAATTGCACGGTTTTGTGATGGATGTCCGTACCTACCAGTACCCAAACTTAGGCAATGAGCTGTCATTGTCGGTGCGGGTTTATCCCACTTCATTCTTCCATAGACAGAACACATGAAAGTCCGTCCACTTTCTTTTTTGTAACAATCTGGCAATAAATCTTTACTCCAACTTTTTGCGCTGCCACCGTCTTTCGGTGTGGCTTTTATTCTTTTTTTATTCAATTCGCTAAGCTTGCTTGCGCGGTGAAACTTATCATCGCTGTCGGATTCGCCATCGTCTATTGGCGGCAACTGTTCGATTGCTTTTCTTACTGTTACCAAATTTTCTTCAGTGTGTGTCTCCGGTATCAGTTCCAATTCTCCAAACAAAGAAGCAAGCAAAACTAACCTTTTTCTCTTTTGAGGCACGCCGTATTTGGATACGTCAACTTTTTTATAAGAAACTTTATATCCTAAGCTTTTTAGGTTCTCTATAAACTCTCCGAAAACGGGATATTTTTTCTCGTCGGATAAATCAGGAACATTTTCCATTGAAACGATGTGCGGATTCGTCCCCTTAATTAAAGCCATGAACCTATACAAAGGCGTCCAATTCGCATCAGTGCTTTTATATACGGATTTATTTCTATTTAACGCCGAAAAGGGCTGGCAAGGAGCGCAACCGACAAGTACTTTGATCGAAGCGTCATTGTAAATTTTCTTTAAATCCTCCGAAGAAAAATCAACAATATCCTTACAAATAAACTTTGAGCCGTTATTTTTTTCAAAAGCGTACTTGCAAGTTTCATCGTTATCCACGCCTGCCACGACATCCAAACCCTCAAGCACTAAGCCATGGGTTAACCCACCAATTCCGCAAAAGAGATCAACTACTTTTATTTTTTTATTTTTTGATATTCGCAGGGTTGCCATGTTTTTATTATACAAGAGAATCCAAAAAAATTCGAGATCAACTTCTGTTGAAAACGATAAGCTGTGCTTGTTCCGGAAGTACCAGTGTAGGATATATAAAACAATCGCCGTTCCATCCGACTGGCTTTCCAATCTCGTTAAATTTCATTTGGAATACCCATAAAACAGGCTTGTTGCTCTTTATATCTTCCGAAACCTCCGAGCCGGCAAGCACACCTTGAGCCAGCAAACCTTTTCCATCTCCAGCCGTACGGTTAGCGGACCTACTTTTCAAAATCACCCCATCTCCAAATTGTTGGCGCAAATACGACAAAATCGTCGGTATTTTCTTGTCGTTCCAAACATTCGTTCCGTTCGTTTTAACTAGAGAAACTATTTTGATGGCTTCTTCAGTGCTAATTTCTTTTCCATTCTTTATCTCCTTTGCAGTGAATTTTGCAAAAATATTCCCTAATTTATTCATAACTTTTCTATATGATTCATCGGCCACTGGCGACTTGAAAAAAGGGTAATTGGGGTATATTTGTCTACCCGGTATCAAAACGTCAACTTTTCTTGCATCCAAAACGCAACGCCTTGTCGCTCTAATATCGGTCGCAATCATAATCGGGAAAGTTGCCAAAGAATTTTTATTTTTTTCGATAAATAATCTCAGTTCCTCGTCACTGATATAGATTTGTCTAAACCTTTCGTAAAGTTGTGGCGGTAAAAATACCTTTGTATAGGGCAACGTAGTTCTTCTGTATCCAAACATCCTTGCGTGTTGATACATCGTATCCATCTGTGTAATCCGCGCCTCCCTAACATAATATGTTACCAACAAATTTTTTATCGCCAACCCTCTTCCAAGAGTATTGCCCCCCACTAAAAAGTTAAAATAAGGGCTATAATTTAATTCATCCCCGGTAGTATTCTTATTCAGGAGAAGCACTTCCCTTGAATTGAATTTCTTGTTTACCAAATCCATTAAAAACTCAAAATTGGGTATATCGGAAGACTGACGTTTTAGTGTAGCGTAAGAAAGCTGTAAATCATTATAGAGATGGTGCTGCGGATTTGAAAAAGCCCCTGCCAATTCATTTAAATAAGTGCGAATAGAGTTCGCAACTTTTTCTTGATCCGAAGTTCTAACGCTTGGATGACTAAGGAATTTATAACCCTTACCATCAGATGGCCAATTTAATTTTTCACCCGCCGCTGTTGCTGAAATCAAGAAAAAACGAATTGAATTTTTTAATCCTTCCGGCAAATCGGTGGAATCGTTTCCCAGCAATTCTATTCTTTCATCTTCGGCTATCAACGAAATAAGTTCATTCCTTGACGGATCAGGCTCGTCGAAAAACACTTCTCCTCCAACATAATTTTCCCCCACTTCAAGAAGTTCTATAAATGAAGGTCTGGATTGGTTGTCTATGTTCTGCAAAACTATCCCGGACGGGGTTCCGGTAACGCTTACAAAAACATGCCTAGGTAAAGCCATTCTCAATGAATGAACCACTGGATCGTGTATTAATTGATGGATGCGGCTCGGTGACAAAAGAGGGTCTCCAGTCGAACGTCTTAAAGTGTTTGTATCCAAAGTGGCCTGATCTCCTTCGTCGTCAAAAATGACTGCTGGATATTCGCTCGCTCCTATATTTTGCAAAAAATCTATTACTTGATTTAAACGAGTTGCTCCTTTGGCACAAACCAACACCATTCCCCCATTACCAGATTCAAGTATAAATCTTGCCTGTTCGATCTCCTGCCTGAAATGGGATTTTGAATATACACGAGTACTCCCTCCGGGTAAGCCGTTCTGAAAATCTTTGTGTGTCTGGTCAACCAAACGATTATTGTTGCTCGTTAAAACAACCACAATCTGAAACTTATTATCAAAAGATAGAGCAGCGCTTGTAATCATCAATCTGGTTTTCCCACTTTGAATCCTTCCATAAACAAGCCCTGTCGGAAGTGAGCCATTCGCGGCTTGGACTTCTCCAACGGGCCCGCTGCCGTCAGCCCCCACTTCTCCACTTTTTACTTTCTCTTCGTAAGTTTTAATTACAGCCGACACCACTTGGGCGGCATTCTTAATCGCCTCCTTTCTTCCGGCGATTTCAAGTTTTGGCTCAATGGCATCCAAAGCTTCTTTTAAGTTTTGGCCGTCTAAATTTATTGACATATTTTTTATTCCTGAAGCAATTAACTCTTAAATTCCTTTATAAAATTATTCGATTTTTTGTTAATATCATGCTTCCAAAGTCTTAAAAATTCGCCATCCGAATGAAATATTTTGAAGAATTTTTTCTATATATTATACTCACCCCCCTCACGCCAAAGAGCCTCTCTGAAATTAACTTCCAGCATAGTATCGCGCAATAATCTCACTTCGTTTTTTCTTGGTAAAAATATCCGCCATTATTTAATCTAATTTATCTCTTTTGCGATACTTTTACAATCTGCCATAAGCGCAGAACTTATTCGCTTAATTCATCTGCCATCAATTCCGCCTGCTTCAATATATTTTCTGTTGCCAATAATTGTTGATCCGGCGGATAACCGTAACGATTCAAAATTCTCTTTACATCGCGACGAAGTCGGGCACGAACGCTTTCTTTTAGCGTCCAATCAATAGTTGCGTTCCCTTTTATACTTCTAAAAACTTCGATTGCAATTGCCGCCAGTTGTTTATCGCCCAATACTTCTTTGGCACTTTCGTTATTTGCCAGCGCATCGTAGAACGCCAATTCATCTTCGCCAAGGTTCAATTCTTGCCCCCGCTTATCCGATTCGCGTATATCTTTCGCAAGCTTTATAAGCTCGTCGATAACCTGCGCCGTTGTTAAAAGATTGTTTTGATATTTTTTAATCGATGATTCAAGCATTTCCGACAATTTGCGGCTTTGAATAAAATTCTTTCTAGTCCTTGTTTTTATTTCATCATTCAGTAATTTCTTTAAGAGTTCGAGGGCGAGATTTTTTCTTTCCATTCCTTTGATTTCGGCCAAAAATTCATCGGAAAGAATTGAAATATCCGGTTTTTTAATTCCCGCCGCGTCAAAAACATCGATAATCCCCTCGGAAACAACGGCCCTGTCTACGATCTGCCGGATAGCGGTTTCAATTTCGGCATCCGATTTTCCCGATCCGATCGGTTCAAATTTAGTTAATCGCGCCTTAACCGCTTGGAAAAATCCTACCTCATTTTTAATTTCCATCGCTTTTAAGTTCGGAACGGACAGCGCGAACGCCTGCGACAAAAGAGATACCTGCTTTATGTATCTGTTCTTCCCATCTTCCAATCCAAGAATGTGCTCTTGCGCTTCAAGAATAATGGTTAATTTTTGCCGCGTATCCGCCGAAAAGTATTTTTTATAGCCAAAGGAATCAAACATTTGCTCCACTATCTCAAACTTTTCCAACATAGTCGCAACCGCTTCACTTTGATCAAAGGCGGGAGCACCCTTTCCGCCGCTCGCGGTATAGGTCGCAAGCGCGGCTTTTAAATCGGAAGCGATGCCAATATAATCAACAATCAAGCCGCCCGGCTTATCCTTGAATACCCGGTTTACACGGGCAATCGCCTGCATAAGGTTATGGCCGCGCATCGGTTTATCAATATACATCGTATGCAAACACGGAACGTCAAAACCGGTAAGCCACATATCGCGCACGATAACTAACTTAAGGCTGTCATTTTCATCCTTAAATCTTTCGCCGATGGCTTTTCTATCTTGTTTGGTGGTGTGGTGTATTTGCCAATTGGCCGGGTCGGAAGACGAGGAAGTCATTACCACCTTGATCGCGCCCTTTTTCAAGTCGCTATCGTGCCAGCCCGGGCGAATTTTTATAATTTCCTCGTATAGCTCTGCCGCGACTCTCCGGCTCATACAAACAATCATCCCTTTTCCTTCAAACGCTTCGCGCCGTTTTTCAAAATGATCAACAATATCCGCCGCGATAACTTTCAATCTCTCTTTGTGGCCAACAATCGCTTCCAATTGCGCCCACTTGGTTTTCGCTTTTTCTTTCGCAGTTGATTCTTCGCCCTCGGTGATTGATTCAACCTCTTCATCAAGCGTTGCGGCTTCCTCGGGCTTTAAATGAACTTTAGCAAGACGCGATTCGTAATAAATCCGCACTGTCGCGCCGTCTTCCACGGCTTGGGAAATGTCATAAACATCAATATAATTACCAAAAACCGCCGGAGTGGAAGCGTCCTCTTTTTCAATCGGCGTTCCGGTAAATCCTATAAATGAAGCATTTGGCAAAGCGTCCCGTAAATATTTCGCAAAGCCATATTTAGTAAAAATTTCGCCATCCTTTTCGCTGGTTTTGGCGCCAAAACCATATTGGCTGCGATGGGCTTCATCGGCAATTACGATGATATTTTTTCTATCCGACAATAAATCAAAATTTTCCACTCCATTTTCGGGAAAGAATTTTTGAATGGTAGTAAAAATAATTCCGCCCCCCGCGACTCGTAAAAGTTTTTTTAAATTATCGCGGCTTTCCGCCTGGATTGGATCCTGTCGTAATAATTGCTTGCAAGCCGCAAAAGTATCAAAAAGCTGATCATCAAGATCGTTCCTATCTGTAATAACAACAACGGTCGGATTGTTAAGTTTCAAAACCGTTTTGCCAGCGTAAAAAACCATAGAAAGCGACTTCCCGCTTCCCTGAGTGTGCCAAACCACGCCAGCTTTATGATCGCCTCTCGGCTGTAAACTAACGCCGGCCAAGCCATAACTTTCCGGTTTTTCGCGCACCATCATTTCTGATTCCGCTGTGGCGCGCAATGTGGATTCGATCGCCTTATTAACGGCATAGTATTGGTGATACGCGGCAATCTTTTTTGTCGCAACAACGGAAATCAAACCGGTTTTCGAATCTTCTTTCTTGTTTTTTTCAAAAACGATAAAATGGCAAATCAAATCAAGGAAAACATTTTTTGCAAACATTCCCCTGACCAAAGTTTCAATTTGCGGAGTAGTTGCTGAATCTTCTCTTATGCCGTCAATGCTTTTCCACGCCATAAATCGCGAAATATCGGCGGAAATCGTTCCGGTCTTGGCATCCAATCCATCAGAGGCGACCATAACCGCATTATAATAAAAAAGCGAAGGAATGGCGTTTTTATAGTTTTGCAATTGCGTAAAAGCTTTTTGCACCGTCGCGTTTTCATCGGTTGGATTTTTCAATTCAATCACTGCCAGCGGCAAACCGTTCACGAATAAAACCGCATCCGGCCGTTTAATGATATTGTTCTCAACCACTGTAAATTGATTGCACACCACAAATTCGTTATTTTCTGGATTTCCAAGATCAATAAGTTTCACTTTGTCGCCTTTAATGCCCTCCAACCCCATTACCTCAATCTCTATGCCTTCGGTAAGCAAGTGATGAAACGCCTCGTTGTTATCAATTAAATTCTGGCTCGGCAAATTTAAAACCGCGCGCACCGCCTGCTCCTTGCCCTCCTCGGAAATGTTTTGATTAAGTTCATCAATTGCCCGTTTCAATCTCTTTTCCAAAACCACCACGCTCAAATTCGCCCGCTCAATCTCCTGCTCCTCGGGCGCCAGATACTCCCACCCCTGATTTTTCAGAAGTTCAATAACGAATTCCTCAATTGTTGACTCAAATATTTTGGTCATAATCTCTAATATAATTTTTTAGCAAAAGCGGTTTTTAAATCAATAATTTCCTGAGGCATAAGTATTTCATCTTTTTCTTCAAGAATCCAAGTAAATAAATTCCGAGTATACCCGTGTCCTAAAATTCTATAAATCTGAGGATTATCTATCCCGGCGCGAATAACTCTTTTAAGTTCCGTTTCTGTAAGATAATTTTGTAATGGTATTAAATCTGAACAAATTGACCGCGTAGAAACAAAGTTTTCCGATTTTTCAAGTCGTTCTATTAAGTTAGTTTTCTCATTTATAAATACGAGCAATTCTTCTTTATAAGCTTCGACGTCGCTAAACAATGCTTTGCTTGGTGATAATTGTATCCCACGGACAACGGGATATTCTTCGCTTGTTTCGTCAATATAGCGATTGAATTCGTCATTTTCTTCATAATAAATCCGACTTCTATCTTTTAAATCTTCTGCATGCGAAACTATTAAAAAACTGGCCAACAAATCAGAAGACGAGATGGTTAATTCTACAAGATAGCGATCAAATTTTTCAGATTGTAAATCTTGGCCGTGCGAAAAAAAACCATAACCATTCCTAAATTCTCCGATAACCCTTGTAATATTCTCAAACGAGCCAAGGATCGATTTTGCGCTGTCTAAATCTTTTTCTGCCAATTTTAAAAATATTGGTAAAGACTCAAATGCTTTTTTTACCAAAAAACCAACATTAGAATCTGGTAAATAAGGAATTGCTTTATCTTCTAGTATCGTTTTTGATATTGATTCTAAAATACTCTTTGTTCCATCAAGAGCTGCATTAGGATTTGATTCTCTATTTTCCTCAACTAAAACAATATAGGATGTTAGACCGCTCCATCTCTCTTTACCTAAAATTGCATCTTTTAATTTCTGCATAGTTAATCATTAAATCCCCTCACGCGTATCGCGCCCTTCATTAATTTTGGCAAAAGCGCATCGCGGAGAGAGGAGAGAGTTTGGATTTGTAATGAATTGTTAAGCATTTTCTTAAAAAGAGGATTTATTAAATTGCTAAATTTTTCTAGAATAATGTTTTCTGGAACCATGCAATTGATATTTCTAAACGATGATTTACTAATTTCTAAAAATGTTGATCCATTCGCAGAGCCAATCACAGTATTCATATTCAATTTCAGCCATAAAAACATAAACTGATTTGAGAGATATTTATCTGGTAAAAATGCTATGTATCCTTGATTTATTGCGACTTCTATATTTGTAATTGCTAAATAACCAATAGGAGCCCGAGAGGAAAGAAGTAATGTTCCTACTGGAAGCAATCCTGAACCAATTTTTTTCAAACCATCTTTTGTAATTTTCTTTTCCGTTTTTAATAAAAAAATGCCATCAGAATTTGATAAATCCTTAGGACTTGTCCATGCGATATTACCATTCCAAAAATCTTGATTCTCTGTGCTAGGAGTCGTACCACCTCGAATATCTACAACATCTCCTAATTTTACCACTCTCCACCCTTCCGGAATTTTGCCCAATTCGGAATCAATCATTTTACAGGCGGCGGCTGGGAAATTGAAATTCACGAACCATTCTTTGAAAATCGCTTGCGCGGTGGCTTCCAGTATTATATTTTGCTCACGCAAAAGTTCGATCTTGTCATCCAAAGACGACAACACCGCCGCAATGGCACGTTGCTCCATCTCATTTTCTGGAATTAAAAAAGAAATACTGTAAAGATTTTCTTTCGTCAATTTTGGCTGCACTGCCCCAGTAATATATGGCGAAACATTTATATTTTTTAAAATATATGATAAAAATTTTGTAATAATTTCATCCTTCCCTTGCAAAACGTGGGAGTGATTACTTACCCAAAATTTTCCCTTAACTAATTGCAACATCGGAGATTTCCCATCATAAACAGTGCCGTCTTCTGCAACCAATAAATAGAATCCGTCATATTTATATCCGTCTATAAAATCGATTGCGCTTGCTGCTCCGTAGTAAGGATATACCCCTTGTCTTTTCAATCTTTCACCGCCAGCTAAAGGGTATCGCTTGTTGTTATGGTTAGAAATAAGACCCGAAGAAATAATTCCTCCTAATGTTGTCATTTTCCAGCCCTTTGGCCTGTCCACCAAAGCTTTAGCGTCGGTAGAAATTGTATAATTTTGATCTGTCATAATTATTCCAAAGTAAAGCCAATATTTTTGAGTTGCTTTTTTATTTCCTCGTCAAGTTTCTTCTCCTCCGTCATTTGCTCAGCAAGTTTTGTGGTAAGTCCGGCAATCTTATCGGCAAATGGAACGCCGTCGTCAATTTCATCCTGGATACCCACATATTGCCCAGGAGTTAGAACAAAATTATGCTTGGTGATTTCTTCAATATCTGCTGATTTACAAAAACCTTTGATGTCTTCATATTTGCCGTCTCGCTTGCGCCATTCGTGATAAGTTCCCGCGATTTTTGCCATATCGGTATCGCTAAACGCACGATGCGTTTTATCTTCCATAAAGCCGACTTCGCTGGCATCTATGAATAAAATCTCTCCTGTGCGCTTGCGGTCGCCGTTGCCCGTTCGTTTGCGCGAAATAAACCAAATGCACGCCGGAATGCCGGTATTGTAAAAAAGCTGCTTGGGCAATGCCACGATACAATCCACCAAATCATTTTCCACCAACGATTTCCTGATATCACCCTCGTTGTTAGTTTGGCTTGAAAGCGACCCGTTCGCCAAAACGCAAGCCATCACCCCTTTGGGCGATAAATGGTAAATCATATGCGAAAGCCACGCATAATTTGCGTTTGATGCCGGCGGCATACCAAATTGCCAACGCGCATCTTTTTGCAAAAGTTGACCCGACCAATCGCTATCGTTGAACGGTGGATTGGCAAGAACAAAATCCGCTTTAAGGTCTTTATGCAAATCATTCAAAAATGATCCTTCGGTATTCCATTTCACTTGCGAGCCATCAATTCCTCGGATTGCCAGATTCATTCGACACAAACGATAAGTCGTTTGATTGCTTTCCTGGCCATAAATTGAAATATCATCAACGCTGCCCCTATGTTCCTGCACGAATTTTTCGCTCATTATAAACATCCCGCCGGAACCGCAAGCCGGATCAAAAACCCTACCTTTGTATGGTTCGATCATTTCCACCATTAAACGAACGATGGATTTGGGCGTATAGAATTGACCGCCCTTTTTCCCTTCCGCATTGGCAAATTCACCAAGGAAATACTCATAAACCCGCCCCAGCAAATCCTTGCTTTTCGCGGCGGCATCGCCTATAGCAACATTGCCGATAAGATCAATCAACCCGCCAAGAGCAGCTTTGTCTAAATTCGGGCGGGCGTATACTTTCGGCAAGATACCTTTAAGCGTTTGATTTTCCTTTTCAATCGCCTCCATCGCATCATCAACATCTTTGCCAATAGACGGAAGTTTGGCGCGGGAATGAAGATAAGACCAGCGGGCAACTTGAGGAACGAAAAAAACATTTTCAGCGCGGTATTCGTCGGGATCTTCAGGATTGGCACCGGCAAAATCACCCACTCCTTCCTTGATTTTTTTATAAAGTTCCACAAAAGAATCGGAAATATATTTCAAAAAAATAAGACCAAGCACGATGTGCTTATATTCGGCGGCATCCATATTTTTACGAAGCTTGTCCGCCGCTTTAAAAAGCATTTTTTCGAATGGTTCGGTTTTCCCGTTATTGTTTTTTGCCATAAAAACTATTTATAAGTAGTCTTATTTTACTCACTCTAACTCTTTTGAAGCGTTTTTTCAATTCTAAGGAGGCTTTCCAAAATAACTTGCAGTATGGTATGATGGAGGCATGTTAGCTACCAACCAATTCAAACTTCTAAAAATGGAACTCAACGAAATTCAGTGGCGTCATCTTTTGGGATCGGAAGCTTTGGAGGTTGGAGTCGGAAACGGCGGCATTAACCAAGTCATGATTAAAAGCGGTGCCAATTTCCGAACGGTAAAAAGAGGCGTCGATGAAGTTAAAGCCGGTGATCTGTATCAACCGGGCGGCAGAATCCGCAAGATCGGAGGCGGTAGAAAGAAAATTACCACTGCCGATCCGACACTGGAAGCCGACTTGGATTCCTTGTTGGAACCCAAGGGTGACCCAATGACGTTGATTAAATGGACAACCAAATCATTAAGCAATCTTGGCAAGGCATTGGCCCAAAAGGGCCATGATGCCAAGCAAACGACACTGTATCGTATCCTGAAATCATTGGATTTCAATTTAAAAACAAACAAGAAAGACATCGAGGGCATTTCCCATCCTGACCGAAGCAAACAATTTGAATATATCAATGAGACCTGCAAACAATTTGAAAAACAAAAACAACCCATCATTTCGGTGGATTGCAAGAAAAAAGAATTAATCGGCAATTTTAAAAATAACGGCAAAGAATGGCAATTAAAAGACTCTAAAACTCTTGTAAATGTGTATGATTTTAATTCGCTGGCCGATGGCAAAGCCGTGCCCTACGGCATCTACGATTTAATTCACAACAAAGGTTTTGTGAATGTGGGAATTGACCACGATACCGCCGAGTTTTCCGTGGAATCAATACGAAGATGGTGGAATACCATCGGCAAATATTTGTATCCTGACGTCAAAGAAATATTGATTACTGCGGATGGCGGCGGTTCCAATGGTGTGCGCAACAAGCTCTGGAAAAAAGAATTGCAACGCCTGGCCAACGAAATCAAGCTGGAAATTAACGTTTGCCATTACCCGCCGGCCACTAGCAAATGGAACAAAATCGAACATCGGCTGTTCTCTTACATTTCCGTTAATTGGCGCGCCAGGCCATTAACTTCCCTGGAGACGGTGATTGAATTAATTTCGCATACCACCACCAAAAATGGATTGACGATTACTGCGGTTAAAGACGAAAACATTTACCCTACCGGAAAGAAGGTAACCGACAAAGAATTGGCAACGTTTTGTATAATTAAAAACCCCTTTCATGGGGAGTGGAATTACAAGGTAAAACCTCAAACATAGTGTAAATTATTCTGGAAAGCCTCCTAAGGTTTTAAAAATTTGCGAAGCCTCTGGCTTCGATTTATATTATTTTTAAACGTAAATTACCTCTTTTACCCCCCACCTGCGGCTAAAATGCGTTGTGGATGCCTCGATTCCGGGCCGGCTGGTGCGCCAGCGGCTAATTGCGAGCGCAGACCCTCGGAGGTACGCCGGAGAGGGGCAAGCGAAGCATAGTC
>Ga0172381_10003274_pt1 | contig 17274 bp, 13 predicted proteins | sample Leawel6488metaG_FD_119754 | JGI IMG/M metagenome (GOLD analysis project Ga0172381, IMG submission 119754) | Leachate microbial communities from a municipal landfill in Southern Ontario, Canada - Leachate well 64-88 metaG | ecosystem: Engineered > Solid waste > Landfill > Unclassified | place... | reverse complement strand
GCCGTTATTCCTTTCCGTTATCACTCCAAGATACATCCGGCGACCAGAATATTCCAAGCTTTACGGATGGAAACTAACGAGGAATTAAAAAGTTTAGCCGATGTTTTACCGGATGCTGCCAGTTTGCTAAAACCTCGCGGACGTTTAGTGGTTGTTTCCTTCCATAGTGGAGAAGATAGAATTGTAAAGAGGTTTTTAAAAGCAGAAACAAATTTGAAGATATTAACCAAAAGACCTTTAGTGCCCGGTGAAGAAGAAACCGCCGCTAATCCGCGAGCGCGGAGCGCTAAATTCCGAGCCGCCGAGAAAAATTAGATAATTTTTAGATTAATATAAATTTCGTTATTTTCGTATGACCCAAATCATTAATTGCTATCAAACACAAACCAAAAAAATCAGTCATGGAAAAAAATTAAACTTAAAAACTTTTAATTTTTGCTTGATGACACTCGCTTCCGTTTTGGGGGTATTTTATTTGGTTAATGTCAGCGATTTGACGGTGAAGGGCTTTGCCCTTAAAGAGCTCAAAACTCAGGCTAATGTTTTGGCCAGCGAAAAGCTCGACAATGAAGAGAAAATAAATAATCTCCAGTCGTATTACTCTTTAAGTTCCCGTACCCAGAAATTAAATATGGTAGCCATTGGTGAAATCGACTATTTGCCAGTTACAGTCGCCGTGGTTGCCCGCAAGTAGTATGTGGCGTGAAACAAAAAATAAGTGTCGTCCAGAAACAAATAAGATTAGTACTAATCGTCTCCGTTTAGTTGTGGCGATTGTTTTTTTATTAAGCGGGGCTTTGATTTATAAATTATTCTCCGTTCAGATAGGACAATGCGATCTTTATACCGCCCTGGCCTCTTCTCAACATCAAGTTTATAGCCAATTGGCCCCAGAAAGAGGGAAAATATACTTAAGTGAAAATATAAATGGACAAGAAAAGCTTTATCCGCTCGCGACCAATAAGGATTTTGCTTCAATTTATGCTATTCCTAAAGAAATCATCAATCCGCGGGAGATGGCGGAAAAATTATATACTTTTTTTGATGAGCCTTCTTTGAAGGAAAAGGCAACCAAGGAAGATACCCTTTCCAATTCTACTTCGACCTCGACGCCAGATTTAACAACTAGCCCAATAACGAGCGAAGTATCACTTGATTTAGCCTCATCAACAAAAGAAAAAATAATAAATAATTATTTAAAGAAACTTGATAAGCCGGGTGATCCGTATGAGTCATTGGATAAAAAATTGGGCACCGATGATTTATTGAAATTTTTTGCCTTTTTAGCCTCGACTAGCTCCGCGCCGGTTAAGGCCGATGATTTGGAATTAAGGAATGAACAGGTTGTTTATAAAAAAGGGGCCACGACAACGAAATTTGTTTTGCCCGGTTTCGGTTTTGATTTGCAAAAATATCGTTATTATCCGGAAAAGGAAATCGGTTCGCATATTCTTGGTTTTGTCAGCAATGTCGATAATCAAGAAGTGGGAAAATATGGTTTGGAAGAATTTTTTAATGACGAACTCGCCGGCAAGGCCGGATCGTTGAAATCGGAAAAGGCCGGGCAGAGCAATACAATTATTGTTAATGATCGAAAATATATTAAACCAGAAAATGGTTCGGACTTAGTCTTAACGGTTGATCGTAATATTGAATTTGTGGCTTGCGAAAAATTAAAAGAAGCAGTAAAGAAACATGGCGCCGATGGCGGCAGTGTTATAATCATGAATCCGAAAACTGGCGCAATTATTGCCATGTGTTCTGTCCCTGATTTTGATCCGAATGATTATAAGGATGTTTCGAATATTAGAGTTTTTAATAATCCCGTGACTTTTGATCAATATGAACCGGGTTCTGTCTATAAAACCGTAACGATGTCAATCGCAATTGACCAAAATAAAGTATCACCATCTACGACTTACAACGATCCGGGAGAATTAATGATTAATGGCTGGAATAAACCGATCAGAAATTCGGATTTTGAAACGAAGGGTGGACACGGAGTAGTTGATATGAATTTTGTTTTGGAAAATTCTTTAAACACCGGAGCGATATTTGCGATGCGCCAAGTTGGGCCGACAGTCTTTGCTGATTATATTAAGAATTATGGTTTTGGTGAAAAAACTGGAATTGAATTAGGTTCGGAAAGTTCTGGTAATATCGGTAATCTATTAAAATCAAAAGTTAAAGAGATAGATGCGGCCACCGCTTCATTCGGCCAAGGAATCGCCGTGACTTCCTTGCAAATGATAATGCCTTATCAGGCGATTGCTAATAAAGGTATAATGATGAAACCTTATATTGTAAAAAGTATTATTCATAGTGATGGTAAACGTGAGGAGATGCAACCACAGCAATTAAGACGAGTAATTTCCGCTCAAACAGCTAGTACAATGTCCGCCATGTTGGTGAATGTAGTAGAAAAAGGACATTCCAACAAAGCTTACATTCAAGGTTATTATATCGGCGGGAAGACTGGCACCGCCCAGATCCCGACGCCGGGAGGCTATTTAAAAGGTCAATATATTCATACTTTTGTTGGTATTGCCCCGATAGAAGATCCATCTTTTATAATGTTAACCAAGATGGATAGTCCAAAAGACGTAACCTATGCCGAAGGCTCGGTTGTTCCTTTATGGAAAGATATTGCTGATTTTATTTTGAAATATTATCAAGTTCCAAAAACTAGAGATTAGTATGAAAAAAATATTACAGTTACAATTGAAGATGCTATCGCGGATGATAATTAAAAGATATCAACCGGTCGTTATTGGTATTACCGGATCAATCGGGAAAACTAGTACTAAGGATGCAATAAATAAAGTTTTGAAAGAAAAATTAAGGGTCCGAACCACTTTTAAAAATTATAATAACGAAATTGGCTTACCGTTGACGATTATCGGGCGGGAATCTCCGGGAAAGAGTATTTTTGGCTGGCTGGGAATATTTTTGCATGCTTTTAAATTAATAATCATAAAAGATAAAAACTATCCTCAAGTTTTAGTTTTGGAAATGGGTGTCGATCGCCCGGGGGATATGAAATATTTGACAGATATTGTGCCGATTAATGTTGGTGTTGTGACAGCGGTAAGTTATTCGCATTTAGAATATTTTGGTACGGTTCATAATATTCAAAAAGAGAAGCAGGTTTTGATTGAGAAATTAGATCCTAAGGGTCTGGCGGTTCTTAACTTTGACAATGAATATGCCAAAGACATGTCCGATGCCAGCAAGGCTCGGGTTTTAAGTTATGGTTTGAAAGAAGGGGCAAATCTCCAGGCTCAAGATATTGTTTATAATTTTGCTAAAGAAGGCTATGACTTAGCGGGAATAAATTTTAAATTGAATTATAATGGTTCAATCGTGCCGGTAAATATGAAAAATGTGATGGCGGAAACAGCGATTTATGCCGCTCTGGCCGCCGCCGCTGTAGCCGTTTATTTTGATTTTAACTTAGTGGAGATATCTCGCGCCTTAAGTGATTTTAGTTTGCCTAAAGGAAGAATGAATTTTTTACCAGGAATAAAGCATACTTTTATTATTGATGATACTTATAATTCTTCGCCGGAAGCGGCGCTTTTGGCGATTGATGTTTTAAGAAGAATAAAAGTTGATGCTACGGCGGATAAATATACTGTTCTAGGCGATATGCTTGAAATTGGCAGTTACACCGAAGAAGGCCATCAGTTAGTCGGAAAAAAAGTTGCCGAAAGCGGAATAAATCAATTGATTGCCGTCGGTGAGAAGGCGCGTAATTTTATTCATGGTGCTAAAGAGGCAGGAATGGAAGATGATTATATTTTTTATTTTGATAAACCGGAGGAAGCGGGAAGATTTTTACAGAATCGGGTTAAAGCTGGCGATGTTTTGCTTATAAAAGGTTCACAAGGAGCACGAATGGAAAAAGTAGTTAGAGAACTTATGGCCGAACCGGAAAGGGCAGAGGAATTGATTGTCCGCCAAGGCAAAGAATGGGAAAATAAATAATTAGTTTTAAGAAATAGCAAACAAAAAAGGCTATCCAATTGGATAGCCTTTTGTTGAGTGCGTTTATTGATATCAAATTGTCATTTTCGTATTTTGCTACTATACTAGTATTATATGAAAATATTAATTTTAGGTGGACAGGGAAATCTTGGTACACAGCTCGCAAAAGTTTTTGCGGTAGATTTTGAAACTATTTCTTGGGATCGTAGCGATCTTAATGTTTTAGATTTCCCACTGCTCAATAAGAAGATAAACGAACTGGCGCCTGATTTAATTATCAACACCGTCGCTTATAATGCCGTTGATAAATGTGAAGAAAAAGCTGAATATGAATTAGCACTCCAATTAAATGTGGAATTGCCGGCAGCTTTAGCTAATATTGCCCTCCACTCAGGAGCAACCTTAATCCATTATTCCTCAGATTATGTTTTTAATGGCACAGAAGAAAAGAAAGAATTTACGGAAACAGATACTCCTAATCCGATAAATAAATATGGAGAAAGTAAATTTGCCGGAGAAAGAGAGATTTTAAAGCAAGCCGAACGTGGTTTGAATTTTTATTTAATTAGAACTTCAAAACTTTTCGGCCCCAAAGGAACTAGCCCTGTTGCTAAACCAAGTTTTTTTGATATTATGCTCTCTTTAGTCCAAGATAAGAAGGCTGTAACGGTTGTCAACGAAGAGTTAAGCTGTTTTACTTATACCCCTGATTTGGCAGCAGCGACTAAGCGTTTATGGGAATTAGAAACCCCATATGGTATTTATCATTTAACAAATGAGGGTGCTTGCACTTGGCTTGATGGTGCGGAAGCTCTCTTTAGTTTAAAAAAGATGGATGTAGAAATTAGAGCAGTGAGAAGTGAAAATCTTTTGCGAGCTGCCCGTCGACCAAAGTTTTCTGTTTTGAAAAATTTGAAAGTCAAAAAAATGCGTAATTGGCAAGAAGCTCTAAGCGAATATATAAATAAATAAAAAATTATATGAGAGGAATAATTTTATCCGGCGGTTCAGGAACACGCTTACGTCCCTTGACTAAAATTACTAGCAAACAATTATTGCCGGTTTATCATCGACCAATGATTTATTACCCCCTTAATACTTTAATTAAGGCCGGGATAAAAGAAATATTAATAATTGTCGCCCCGGAAAGAGCCGGTGATTATCTTAACTTACTCGGGTCCGGGAAGGAATTTGGCGTTAAGTTTACTTATGAAATTCAGGATAAACCAGAAGGTTTGGCTCAAGCATTTTTAATTGGTGAAAAATTTATTGACGAAGATAATGTGGTAATGATTTTAGGCGATAATATCTTTGAGGATGATTTTTCGGAAGATATTAAAAATTTTAAAGGCGGCGCGAAGATTTTTGCCAAGAAAGTACCTGATCCCGAGAGATTCGGCGTGGTAAAATTTGACGATAATATGAGAGCAGAAAAAATAGTGGAAAAACCGCAAGAATACTTAAGCAATTATGCGGTGACAGGTTTATATATTTATGATAAACGAGTGGTAAACATAGCTAAAGAAATGAAGGCGAGCTCTCGCGGCGAGTTAGAAATAACTGATGTAAATAATTGGTTCTTGAAAAAAGGAGAAATCGAAGTGGCAGAAGTTAAAGGCGAATGGCTTGATGCCGGAACTTTTGACAGCCTGCTTAAAGCGCAAAATTTTGCTAAAGAAAAAATGGCTGATAAAATGGTTATCTAATATGAAATTAGTTGTCGGGTTCTTAACTTATAACGATTCCAGTGCTAAATACTTAGCTGATTTTTTGCCGAGCTTAAAAGAGGCGCTGGGATTTTTAAATTCTGACGATTATAAAGTTTTAGCTTTTGATAATAGCGATAATGACAACAATCTTAATAAGAGTGCGCTAGACAAATTTAATGAGCAAAATGATAATTTTTTGGAATATTTATCTGTTTCTGATAATCTTGGTTTTAGCCGCGCTTATAATATTCTTATTCATTCTGCCGTTCGAGCGAACGCGGAATATTTTTTTATTGTTAATCCAGATACTCTTTTAGAAAAAGATACAATTTCGGAATTAATTTCGGTTTTAGACGGGAATTTGGAGTTAGCCTCAGCTTGCCCAAAAATTCGTCGTTGGGACTTCGCAGCCAATACAAAAATTCAAGTCATTGATTCTTGCGGCTTACTGATGAAAACCGGCTTGCGCTTTTTAGACTTAGGGCAGGGGAAGAAGGATGATAAACGGTTCGATAAGTATAAAATAATTGGCCCATCTGGTGCAGCCGGAATTTTCAGATTGAGTGCCCTGGAAAAGATAAAAGAGAATGACCAATATTTCGATGAACGATTTTTTATGTACAAAGAAGATTGTGATTTAGCCTATCGGTTGCATCTTATCGGGGCAGGTTCGGTTCTTGTGCCAAGTGCAATAATTTATCATGATCGTACGGCCGCATCGTCGAAAGAGGGATTGGTTTATAAAATATTTGATCGTCGCAAAAAGAGCCGCCAGATACGTTCTTGGTCATTTAGAAACCAACACCTTATATTTGTCAAACACTGGTCGAAACAGAATTTTTTAAGTAAAATGCTAATTATTGTTCAAATTTTAATTTTTGGATTATTTTCTTTAATATTAGAGCAATTTCTTTTAAAGGAGTATAAAAATATTTTTCATTATTTTAAGTCTTGACTAATATAAAATAATATGATAGAGTAATTTTACATTAGAAATTTATAAGTCTATTTTTTTATATGGAAAATTTATTAGAAAAAATGATTACCGAGAAAAAAACTGAAGAGTTAGCTCGTCTTGATGCTATTAATATTGTTAGCTCTTTATTCTCTGAGTTGTTAGATCGTGAGAAGGACATCCTTTCTCGTCGTTTTGGTTTAAAAGGTGATAAAGGGGAAACTTTGGAAAAAATAGGTAGTCTCCATAAACTAACCAGAGAAAGAGTCCGTCAAATTGAATCTGCTAGTATAAAAAAGATCAAAAAACTGGAAATTTTAGGAGATTCTATCGGAGTTTTAAAAGAAACAGTCCAGAGTTTGATCAATGAACATGGTGGCCTAATCCGTCGTGATTATTTGTTGGATATTCTTACGGTTATGGCTTTGGAACTCAATAATGAAAATAGCATCAATGATTCTAATTACGAAAAGAATAAAGCTTCTTATCGCAACCATTTCAATTTTTTGATTTCAAAATTAATGGGCGAAGATTTGGAATTAGTCGGCGATAATGATAAATTTAACGCTTCATTCAAATTAAAGAACGAAGAGGTTGGTCATTTAGAAGAATTAGCTGATGATTTATTGAAGAATGTCGAAATTTTAAAAAAGACTTATACTACCGAAGAATTGCTGAATCTTTTAAAAGAACTAGATTCTTATAATAAATATCAATCCAAAATCAATTCCATTAAGCAAACTGATATTTCTCCAGTTTTCAAGAGCAAGGTTTTTCCGGATAAAGCCGAGATTATTAATAATAACAAGGTATTATATTCCTTGATGCAAGCGGTTAAAAATATTGAGCAGAATAAATATGGTGAATGGGGTATCGCTGATTCAGAAGAAATTAAACCCAAAACAGTTAATGACAAAATTTATCTCATTTTAAAACATGAGACCAAACCGCTCCATTTTACGGAAATTGCTTCCAAGATTAATGAAATAAAATTTGACAAGAAGACAGCTAATGCTGCTACTGTTCATAATGAGCTTATTCTTGATGATCGTTATGTTCTGGTTAATCGCGGTACTTATGGCCTTAAAGAATGGTCGAAATAATATAAATATTAGATAAATTACTGACAAAGAACATAAAATCCGATCGAGAGTGGTCGGATTTTTGTTTTTCCTGAAAATATGTTAAAATATAGATGTTAAGATAAAGGTAGAAGTATGAATATAGTTGTTAACACGGCTATTTTTGAACGATTTTTTAATTTACCACCCGAACAGATGCTTTGGGTATTTTTGGCTGATTTTGGCTGGATATTTTTTGCAATTATTTTTTTGTTTGGCGCGCGTGATGTCTGGCTTAATTATATTCAAAATAAATGGAGTAAAAATAACGCGAGTATTTTATTAGCAATTGATATTCCCAAAGGCAATGAACAGTCCCCAAAAGCGGTCGAAAATATGTTTACCTATTTGGGTGGTGCCCATGGCACTCAGAATTTTTATGAAAAATGGTTTGAAGGCCAATACCAAAAATCCTTTAGTTATGAGATTGTTAGTCTTGAGGGTTATACCCAATTTTTAATTCGTACTCCAATTGAATATCGTAATTTAATTGAGTCATCCGTTTATTCTCAATATCCGGATGCGGAAATTTCTGAAGTTGATGATTATACTAGAAATGTACCGCAGCATTATCCCGATCCAGAATGGGATTTGTTTGGGGCCGAATTTATTTTACAAGAACCTTGGTATTTGCCGATTAGGACCTATCAAGATTTTGAGCATCAGATGGGGCCGAGTGAAACCCAGTTTAAGGACCCAATGGCATCTTTAATGGATCTATGCGGTTCATTGCGCCAAGATGAACAATTATGGTTTCAAATGATAGTTCAGCCGACGGGTTTTGATTGGGTAAAAGATGCAGCGCTGGCAGCCGATGAGTTAATGGGACGAAAGAAAAAGTCTAAACCCGGGATAGCGATGAAAGGCTTGGAAGCTCTTGGTAACGCCAGTGAAGCAATTTATCCAATTTGGGGTGAAATCGATCCTAGTAAAAAGAAGGAGGAAAAACAAAGATCAATGTTGGATTTAACTCCTAAAGAAAAACAACGAGTTGAAGGGGTCCATTTAAAGGCCACCAAGCTCGGTTTTAATACTAAACTCCGGGTAGTTTATATGGCGAAAAAAGAAGTATTGGATAAGGCTAAAGTATTTAGCGGTTTTGTTGGCTATATTAAACAATTTGGCGCTTTAGGCATGAATAGTTTTAAACCGGATTTAAAATTTACCATGACAAAGGCGGTGTATTTTCGAAAAGAATCGCGTTTGGCGGAAAAGAAAAGAAAACTTTTTAGGAATTATGTTAACCGTTCAACTGAAGGAAGAGAAATGTTTTTGTTAAATATAGAAGAATTGGCTACTCTTTGGCATTTTCCGATTGAAGCTAATGTCAAATCCCCTTTAATTCAAAAGGCTCCCGGACGAAAAGCTGACGCCCCGTCATCCCTGCCTATTATAGAGGAAAAAACTCCTTTGCCGGATGATATTTTTAGTGGGTTAAGAACGGATTCTAGAAATAAAGGAAATAGAATATTAAATAATAATCAGGATATTTCCGAGCCGGCTCCGCCGTCTAATTTACCGATTGTTTGATTTAAATACATGCGCATTGGAATTGATGCTCGCTTCTATGGGCCAGTTGGCAAAGGTCTCGGTCGATATGTTCAAGAAGTGATCGACAATATGATAAAAATAGCCAGCGCTGAAGGCGCTAGTTTTAATTTTGTAATTTTTTTAAGTCCGGAAAATTTTGATGAATTTATTTGTGAACAGAATAATGTAAAAAAAGTCTGTTTAGAAATAAAGTGGTATTCTTGGCAAGAACAAATATTTATGCCTTTTCACATCTGGCGGGAAAAAATAGATTTGATGCATTTCCCTCATTTTAATGTTCCGATACTGACTCCGGGGAAATTTGTTGTTACTATTCATGATCTTATTTTAACCCATTTTCCGACGCGGCGGGCGACCACACTTAATCCTATGGTCTATCGTTTTAAAACTTGGGCTTATCGTTTAGTTATAAGGAGCGCTATTAAAAGATCAAAAAAAATAATAACTGTGTCTGAATTTACAAAAAAAGATATAATTGAGCAGTTTAAAATTAAGGCGGAGAAGATAGTTGTAACTTATGAAGGTGTGGCTAATTTAGCCAAGGGAAGAGATTCTTTATTTGTGGCAAAATTAAACAATGAAGAAATTTTAAAACAATATCATATCCCGAACAATTTTTTGCTGTATGTCGGGAACGCTTATCCTCATAAAAATTTAGAGATGTTGTTAAAAGTTTTTGTAAAATTATTGGAACGCAAACCTGATTTGCGCCTGGTGCTTGTTGGCAAAGAAGACTATTTTTATGATCATATTCATGATAATGCCCGCGCCCTAAATCTTTGGCAGAAGGGTAATGTTAATAGTCCGGTAATTTTTCCCGGCTATGTTTCTGATGCGCAATTAGAAATTCTTTATCAAGAAGCGAGAGCGTATGTTTTCCCGTCTCTATATGAAGGTTTTGGTTTGCCACCGTTGGAAGCAATGGCCAGAAGTTGTCCGGTTGTCAGCTCCGATCGGTCTTCATTGCCGGAGATATTGGGTACCGCTGCTATGTATTTTAATCCCGAGGATAAAAACGATATGGTGGAAAAAATTTGGCGATTGTTAAATGATAATGAATTGCGGAATTTTTTGATTGTTAAAGGTTTGGAACAGATTAAAAAATATAGTTGGTGGGAATGTGCCAATCAAACACTGATGGTTTATAGAGAAATTTTACATGTCAAATAAAAAAGTCCAATTTAATAGTAATGAAGAAAAATTAAGAAACCAGGTTTCCGGTTTTGTCGTCGATTTGCGGCAAAAAGCCGATAAAGAGATGAAGCAAGACTCAAAGATTATTAAAAATAAATTAGACAAGACTAAAAAACAGTTAGCTAAAAAGGAGCGTAAGCTGGAACGGGAAATTAGCTGTAAGGCTAATCAGGAATTAAAGCATCTCCAAAAAAATGTAAAACCTAATTTGCTTAAGATTAATAAAAATCCCAAGAAGCCAAAGTTTAATTGGTCGGTTAATTATCATTTTTTTAAAGATAATAGTCTCTGGTCAAAATTTTTGGATGAACAGACTCGGCTTTTTAATGTCGCTTCCAAGTTGAATATTAAACCGGTTAAAGAAAGGATGGCGGCTGATAAAAGGGTTAGGGAGGCGGAAACAAAAGTTATCTGGTATCGCTCAATTCTTTCATTTGTGGTTGTTTTAATTTTGATTATACTTCCTCTTAAACTTTTATCGTATTTTGATATTTTTGATGTTAATAAATTAGAGGCGCAAATTCTCAGTCGTTCCCAGTCCGCTTTCAGTAATTTGCTGGCAGCCACCGATGCTGCCGGTAAAATGGATTTTAAGGCAGCTGATTCTGATTTTCAAAATGCTGGCAATGATTTTGTTTCTGCTCAACAGAAATTAAATAGTATTAGTGATTCAATCTTATTTTTAGCAGCTCTATCCGATAATCCAAAATTAAAATTAGCGGCTGAGAGTAAAAAATTTCTTTCTGCCGGCGCGATTGCCTCATCTCTGGGAAGCAATTTGGTTCTGGCGACGGATAGTTTATTTTCTGGAAATAAAGAAAATTTTTCCGCTTCACTTGATAAATTTGTTTATTACGGTGAACTGGCGGTAGAGGATTCAAAAAATTTAAGGAAAGAGTTGAAAAAAATAAATCCGAAAAATTTGCCGGATGAATATCAAGAAAAATTTATTAGCTTGGCTAAGCAAGCGAGCTCGCTTAGTGATAATCTGGAAAATTTTGTCAGCGCCGGGACAAAGCTTAAAGAGATTTTAGGCGCGACTAAAGATAAAAGATATTTACTTGTTTTCCAAAATAATTCTGAATTGCGCGCTAGCGGCGGATTTTTAGGAAGCTATGCGCTCGTCGATATCCGTGACGGGAAAATTCGCAATTTAGAAGTTCCTGGCGGCGGTTCTTATGATACCGAAGGAGGAATGAATGTTCGAGTGGCCGCCCCTGAACCCCTCTGGTTGGTTAATCCGCTTTGGCATTTTTGGGATGCTAATTGGTGGCCAAATTGGCCGACAACAGCCAAAAATTTAATGTGGTTCTATGAAAAAAGTAATGGCCCGACGGTTGATGGTGTGATTAGTGTTACCCCGACAGTCGTTGAAAAATTATTAGAGATTACCGGACCGATTGATCTAACAAAAGAATATGGCCTGACGATTGATTCTGGTAATTTTTGGGAAATTGTCCAAAAAGTTGTGGAACAGAAAAATCTCGCTTCAACCAGCCCGGAAGCGCTGGTTGGTATTCCGGCGACTTCTACCGTTATAGAATCAACTCTGCCCTTGAAACAAAATTTAGATGTTAATAGTGCCAATAAACCAAAAAAAATTATTGGTGATTTGATGGCAAAAATTATGGAAGTTCTTCCGAATAAATTAAATAAGGATAACCTGGTTAATATCTTGGCAGTATTTGAAGAAAGTATGGCCGAAAAACAAGTTTTATTTTATTTTAATGATCCTGTTCTGCAGGCCGAAGTCGCTAAGCATAATTGGGCAGGAGAAATAAAAGATACTAATCGTGATTACTTGATGGTTGTAAACACGAATATCGCTGGGCAGAAATCAGATCGTGAGATGACAGAAAAAATAGAACATTTGAGTGAGGTATCGTCTGACGGCTCAATTATTGATACAGTAAAAATAACCCGCACTCACACGGGAATAAAAAATGAACCGTTGACCGGTGTTCGTAATGTCGATTGGTTAAGGGTTTATGTGCCGCAAGGGAGCCAACTTTTAGAAGTTGATGGTTTTAGAAAACCGGATGAAGAATATTTTGATAAAAAACCGGAGCCATCTTGGGAAGAAAATAAATTAGTGAAGATCGAAAACGAGGCAGTGATTGATGCGGCGAGTGGAACGAAAATTTACTCCGAAAATAATAAAACAGTCTTCGCCAATTGGGTAATGGTCGACCCGGGAGAAAGTGTTGTGATCACGCTTAAATATCGCTTAGCTTTTAATTTTTTGGATTCTGCCCCATCTGATGATTGGCTGACAAAACTAAATAAGTTTTTGAATCCGGATGAAGCCTCACTTATTCCTTACAGTTTAATGGTTCAAAAGCAGCCAGGCGCCAAGCCGAGCGAATTATATAGTCGTTTATCATTGCCGCTCAATTGGCCGGTATTTTGGAGTTATCCGGAAAATCTTTCGGGATTAAATGGTTGGGAAATAAACGATAATTTAAATTCGGATAAATATTGGTCAATTTTAATAAAAAAATAATTATTGAAATATGAGCGAAGAAAAAAAAGTTAAAAAAATATTGCGTGTCGACAAAGAGGACTACTCTAACTTGTCGGCTTTTGTCGAGCGTCCAGTCCCAACAGATAAAGAAGTGGCCAGCTTTGAACGGGTGGTCGATAGAGAAGCGCGCAATCAAGAGATAGATAATAATTTATCGGAAATTTATACCGACAAGAAAGGTGGTTTGGTTGATGTTAAAAAAATGAAAATAAAACGCCGACAATTATCAGTTATTCGTTTTTTTAAGAAAATAGTTATTTTGACTTTTTTGATTGTGGCGGCTTATTTTGCTTATACATATTTTTTTGATCGGACAAATGATTTAAGCGCTTTAGAAATCGGAATTGTCGCTCCGGAAAAAGTTTTGGTTGGAGAAGAATTCTCTTATCAAATTAATTATCATAATCCGACCAAGTTTGTTTTAACCAATGTTCACCTAGAAATTCAATACCCGGAAAATTTTATTTCAACAAGCAGTTCGATAACACCTAATAGCGGTAATTATGGTTGGAATTTGCCCAATCTTGAACCGGGAGCCAATGCCACCATGTCTATAACCGGTAAATTAATTAATGAACCTGATTCGGTTAATGTTATTTCGGCGCGGTTGAGTTATCTGCCTTTAAATTATTCGAGCCAATTTAAAAAAGAAGCTTCGGCTTCCACAATCGTGAGCGGTCTTGGCTGGCAAACCGATTTATCATATAGCGGCACCGCCTTTTTAAATCAGGATAATGAAATGATTTTGAGTTTTTCCGATATAAAAAATAATTATCTTGGTGATTTTAATCTGACCTTCTCCTTGCCGGAAGAAACAAATGCTTCAGTTGCTTCTAGCTCCAATAGGGGGGCAGCTTCTTCGAGTGCATCTGCTAAAATTATTACGATTACTAAGGCTGGCGGCGTAAGTTGGCAAATAAGCGGTTTGGACAAGGAATTAGGCCGTCAAGAAATTCCGCTTAGCTATAAGATCGGGGCAAAAATAGATAAGCCGGAAATCGTTGTTCGTCTAGAAAAGAAACTGGAAGACGGACAATCTTATATTTTTTGGGAAAAATCTATCCAGCCGGAGTTAGTTAAAAGCGATCTTAATTTAGCGATGTCTATTAATGACGTCCAAACAGACAACGCTGTTAATTTTGGTCAGACTTTAAATTATTCCATAAGTTATAGTAATAAAGGTGATCATTCTTTTAAAGATGTTGTGGTGATGGCGGTTCTAAAGAGTGATTTTCTTAATTTTGGTTCTCTGAAGATGGAAAAGAAGGGAAATGTAAATGGTCAAACTATAACCTGGACTAAGAATGAAATTCCGGCGTTAGAAGAAATTAAACTGGGGCAAGAAGGAGAAATAAATTTTTCGGTTGATTTAGCCGCCTTTGACAATAATGATTTAGGTAAAGAATTAAGCGTTAATTCCTATGCCCAATATGGCGTCAATAACCAAACGATTAAGAGTGCTGATAACAAAAGCAATGTTATCGTCAGTCAAATAAATAGTGATTTGAGTTTGAGCGAGAAGGTCCTTTATTTTAATGAAGACAATACTCCAGTTGGTTCCGGCCCATTACCTCCGAAAGTCGGAGAAAAATCAGGGTTTAGAGTTTATTGGGTGGTAAAAAATAATTTGCATGAATTGTCTGACACTAAAGTTGTTTTCGATTTGCCGGCTAATGTTAATTTCGATGAAAAAAGTTCTACTAATGTCGGCAGCTTGAATTATGATGCTAGCAATCGTCAAGTAGTTTGGGAAATAGGACGCTTGCCGGTTTCTGTTTACCGAGCCGATGCTGAATTTGGTATTAGCATCACACCATTATCTAGCGATCAAAATAAAATTTTAGTCTTATCTCTCGGTTCAACAATAAATGCCACTGACACGGAAACAAAAAATGTTATTACAAAGAAAACTGATGCTAAAACCACTAAGTTGGAAGACGATGATATCGCCAATTTAAGTAATTCCGGAAAAGTCCAATAAATATTATGTTTAAATTAGTAAAAATAACAAAGTCTGGAATCAGACAGGGAATTTTAAAAACCGCTCATGGAACTTTGGCCACGCCTTTTTATATGCCTGATGCTACTCGGGGTTTTATAAAATTAACTAATAACAATGAAGTTAGACAAACTGGGACGGAAGCTTTAGTGGTTAATACTTTTCATTTATATCTTCAGCCTGGTTTAGAAATTATAAAAAAAGCCGGGGGAATCCATAAGTTTATGAATTGGTCCGGTCCGCTTTTGTCAGACTCGGGTGGCTTCCAAGTTTTTTCTTTGATTCACAAAAATCATCAAATGGGAAAAATAGAAGATGATAAAGTTATTTTTAAATCGCCGCTGGACGGTTCCTACCACGAGCTAACTCCGGAAAAATCTATTCAAATTCAATTTATTCTCGGCGTTGATATGATGGTTTGCCTCGATGATTGCCCGCCTAATGAATTTTCCCGCAAGGAAATGGAAAAATCGGTCACTCGCACTATTGCTTGGGCAAAAAGATGTAAAAAAGAATATCAAGCTCAGATAAAAAAAAGGAAATTAACCGGTTCTAAAAAACCGCTTTTATTTGCCGTCATTCAAGGCGGAACGGAAATTGATTTACGGGAAAAATGCGCTAAAGAATTGGCAGCTATCGGTTTTGACGGATACGGTTTCGGCGCTCGGCCGATTGATAAAGACGGTAATTTTTTAGAGGAAGTCTTGGTTAAAACCGCCTCATTTATACCGGAAAAGGCTTTACGCTTTGCTCTGGGTATTGGTACGCCGGAAGATATTGTTCGTTGCGCTAAAATGGGTTGGGATATGTTTGATTGCGTGATTCCGACCAGGGAAGGCCGCCATGGCAAATTATTTATCGCCGGAAAAAATCAAGAATATTCCAATATAAATATTAATAACGCTCGTTTTTCGTTAGACTTTACTGCTATCAATAAAGGTAGTAAGATAAATGAGCTTAAAAATCATTCGCGCAGCTATCTCCATCATCTGTTTAAACTTAATGAATTATTGGGGCAGAAAATGGCCAGCTTAAATAATTTAGAATTTTATCAAAATCTTTTGGCGAAATTGCGTCACCTCTAGCTTATAAAGTATATGATCCAACTAGTAATTGAATTTGTTGTTTCTGCATTAGTGCTTTTTTTCGGGCATGCCGCTTTTTGGTTTATTTTAATAAAATTATTTTTAATATCGTCCGAATTAAAAATAATTGCGGCTCTGTTAATTTTATTTATGTTTTTTGGCGTAATTCTTTCTTCATACTTAATTCATAAAAAAGATAATGTAGTGACACGCAGTTATTATTTAATCTCCGGTCTTTGGGCCGGGCTATTGGTAAATTTTTGTTTGATGGCTTTAGTAATTTTGATTTTTAAATCTATCGGTTGGATATTCGGCTTCTCTATGTCGTTGCTGATGGTTAAATTAATATTTTTTGGCGGCGCTTTTCTTTTTTCTTTTTGGGGAGTGTGTAATGCCTGGTTTCCAAGCGTTGTCACTTATGAAGTAAAAATTAAAGATTTGCCAGAGAGCTGGAATAATAAAGTGGTAGTCCAGATTTCCGATGTTCATCTTGGTCCGATACATCGAGAAAAATCTTTTGGGCGCTTGCTTAATAAAGCCCAAACATTAAATCCTGAAGCGGTGTTTATTACCGGAGATTTGTTTGATGGCATGGAATCGGATTTTACTTGGTTAAATCACCCTTTTACAAAAATTGATGTGCCAAAAGGGATATATTATTCTTTCGGTAACCATGATCTCTATTTGGGTTTTAATCGAGTGGTGGACATCCTTAAAGATAATCCCGTTACAATTCTTGATAATAAAATGGTGGTGGTTGACGGTCTGCAAATAATCGGTATTAATTATTCCTTCAATAAAGATTTTGATTTACAAGCGGCAATTTTAAAGCAGGTTGACTATGATAAAAAATTACCGAGTATTCTTTTATTTCATGAACCGAAAAATATTGAACTCGCCAAGAGCGCAGAAATTGATTTACAGCTATCCGGACATACCCATAATGGCCAATTGTTCCCCTTTAATTACATATCAAAGTTGGAGTATAACGGTTATAACTATGGTTTGTTTAATGATCAAGATTTTTCCCTGATTGTTAGTCGGGGTGCCGGGACTTGGGGCCCGCCGATGAGAACGACTGGCCGGAGTGAAATCGCCAAAATTATTCTTAAAAAAAAATAAAATGAATTTAGCTAAATTATCAAGTAT